>Ga0335085_10000092_pt1 | contig 295998 bp, 230 predicted proteins | sample Lox_Sample_45_FD_206712 | JGI IMG/M metagenome (GOLD analysis project Ga0335085, IMG submission 206712) | Soil microbial communities from Loxahatchee National Wildlife Refuge, Florida, United States - Lox_Sample_4.5 | ecosystem: Environmental > Terrestrial > Soil > Wetlands | place: USA... | reverse complement strand
GCAACAGGGTCGGCATTGTTTCTCACGCAAGCGAAAGATATCTCTCATATACGCGGGCTGTCAAAAATTTCTCCTCTTGCGGGCGGTATCCTTTTGGCGGGCGGACTCGCCATTTCCGGCGCCCCCCCGTTCGTCGTTTTTTTGAGCGAATTGGGAATCATCAAAGCGGGAATATCGTCGGAGCAATACCTCGCCGCGGGACTTCTCGTTGTGTTTGTCGTGCTCGCGTTCGCTGCGATTATGCGGCATTTGAACGGGATGGTATTTGGGATACCGGTCGGCGCGAACGACGCCCCTACCCTGCCCCGTCCGCTGACTTTTGCGTTGGCGATTTCGGTGGTGCCCGTGGTCGTGCTCGGGCTTTTTGTACCAAACCCTCTTTTTGATTTGCTGAGGCTTGCCGCAAATTCATTAGGGAGATGATAGAATGCAAATCCACAATGCGATAGCACATCTGACACAACATCTTGTCGACCGCATGGGAGAGAAAATTTCATCAGTAAGCGCTGACGAAAGCCGGGGAGAATTTGTCATCAACTGCACCTTTTCAAGCCTTCCCGAGATATGCGGCGCGTTATTTAATAACCTGCATTACAGTTTTGCGACGATGATCGTTGAAGAGTCCCTTCCAATCCGCTACATTTTTTATGGTGACGGTATAGTCGTTCATGTCCTGACGACAATGTCGGAACGGGATCGCACGTTGCCGAGTCTCACGGGGCAATTTCATGCCGCCGACTGGCATGAACGGGAGGCTGAAGATTTATGGGGGATCAACTTTAAAGGACATCCACGGCTGGGGGAATTTGTCCTGCACGAGGAGTGGCCCGATGGGGTGAACCCCATGCGCCCGTCTTTCGATGGGCATAAACCATATCCTCACCGTCAAATAGACTCACGATGGCAGCCGGCAACTATTTTACAGGCTGAAGGGTCGTTCCTGATGCCGATCGGGCCGATCTTTTCAGATTTCGCCGAATCCGCACATTTTCTTCTTGAAACCGTCGGGGAGGACGTTCTCCATACGATACCGCGTTTTTTTTACAAGTACAGAGGCGTGGAGAAGATTGCGGAAAACAAATCGGTGAGCGATGTTCTTCTCCTCGCTGAACGCTTTGCAGGAACATCGGCGTTTGCTCATTCGCTTGCGTTCTGCCATGCGGTAGAACGTTTATGCAGCATTTCCGTACCATGGCGCGCAACTGCGCTACGCATTTTTCTTGCGGAACTGGAAAGGATACGTCATCACGTTGCCGGAATTGCGGGGATATGCAGTTCGACCGGCCTCGCCGTTGCCACAAGCCAAATGTCTGTTCTCGAAGAGGAACTACTCAGACTAACGTGCACGCTCACCGGGCATCGGTATTTTTTCGGAATGAATGTTATCGGCGGTCTCCCGCAAGATATTTCCGATGATGCTGTGAAAAGCGCCGTGATGCGTTTGTCGCAAATAGTCGGCGAACTAAATCTGCTGTTCGACATGCTCAAAGTGTCCGGCAGCTTTCTTGACCGAATTGAAGAAGTGGGAATCGTTACAGAAGAAAAAGCTCGCTCCCTTGGTTTGGTTGGACCTATTGCCCGCGCCTCCGGCGTACCTATAGATCTGCGTACTTCGTTGCCCTATGGCGGCTATGCAACAGCACCCCAACTTTCCGTCCCGCAAGAATCAGAAGGCGACGGATACGCCCGGTTGAGGGTGCTCATGCAGGAAATCGAATCCTCGGGAACGATCATCAGCAGGATTACTGCAAAAATGCCGGACGGCCCGGTGAAAGCGGGTGCAATACGTTTTGTTTCAGGTTCCGCGCTCGGGTGGTCGGAAGCGCCGCTAGGCGCGTCCTTTCATTGGATAAGAATTGATAAAAATGGAACGGTGCTCCGCTACAGAATTACTCCGCCTTCCTTCACGAACTGGCTCGGGTTCCATGCGGCAGCGGAGAATTTTGCGTTCCAGGATTTTCCGATCATCATGGCCACTTTTGGCCTGTCAAATGCTGAATGCGATAGATAGGAGACCATCATTATGAGCCCCTGGGCAACAAAAGGAATGCTATCGCGCGTCAAGACGACACACTATCCAGATCGAATCGACTCTTCCGACGGCATGACGCCAGGAAGACCGAGCGATACTGCATTAAGAAATAACGTGATCAATTTCGGCTGCCCCACAAGCGCCATTGAAGAAACGGCAAGCGGAGTTTCAGTCGATTTCCGGAGATGCGTCCATTGTTTCCATTGTGCAAGACCGGCCGATGTTGCCTTGCCGTGGACAACGGACTACGAGTGGGCGAAAAAAATTAACACGACAAATTCTCCATGGAAAGAAAACCGATTAGCTTTCCGTCATTCTATCAGTGTCCTGGTCGTTGATTCCGGCGATTGCGGCGCATGCTTGAGCGAATTGAAACAGCTTTCAAAACCGTACTATAATTTTCATCGCCTGGGATATTTTGTCACTCCGACACCTAGACATGCCGATGTACTATTGGTTGTCGGCCCGGTCACCGATAACATGCGTCTTCCGCTGCTTCGCGCGTACGAGGGAATCCCCGAACCTCGGAAGGTTGTGGCTATCGGCGCATGCGCACTGATGGGTGGAGTATTTGGACCAAGTTTTACGTCGAGCGCCGGCGTCGCGGACCTGATTCCAGTCAATGTCGAAGTTGCCGGATGTCCGCCTCCTCCCGCAGCCATTCTTCATGCATTGAACGTAGCAACAGGTAGGGATCAACACACTTCCGAATTTGAAGCGAAACCAACAGGATTAGATCATGTGGGACAATAGCATACTCCTTTCTTTATTTTTTCTTCTGTGCGTGGCAGGAAGCGTTATTGCCCTGCTTGCGCCCGACCGGTTGCAAATCCGTTCAATGGCCGGCATTGCTATCGTAGCTGCATCGGTGCTGATTATCTGGTCTGTGGTAGGGTTCCTGTCGGGAAATGTACACGACTCCCCTTTTTGGGGCGTCCCATTCCTCGGCGCCATGATCCTGCACGTCGACCCCCTAGCATCGTGGTTTATTCTCATTACCGCTATCGTATTCTTTGCAGTGTCGTTGTACTCTTTTGACTATATGAAACGCCATCGAGGAGACTACGGCGTTCGGGCGTTCAGTGTATTCTATCATTTGCTCTTCGCTTCGATTGTGTTCACTCTTCTTTCGGGGGATATCGTGTCGTTCCTTGTCGCATGGGAGACGATGACTATTTTCTCCTACTTGTTGGTGAACTACGATCACGAAGTCGAAGAGAATTCGAGAGCGGCGTACATCATGCTCGCAATGAGCGAAGCCGGGACGATTTCTGCGGCCTTTGGTTTCCTGATTCTCGGTGCGGCAGCAGGCAGCTTTGAGTTCTCGGCAATTCGGTCTGCCCAACACGTGCTCACCGATACGGCTCGATGGGCTGTTTTCTTACTGTCATTTTTCGGTTTCGGCGTGAAAGCCGGTTTGGCCCCGGTCAATGTGTGGCTGCCTCGGGCACATCCTGCCGCCCCCGCCAACGTTTCGGCACTTCTATCTGCCGTTATCTTGAACCTCGGTATTTACGGTATCGTGAGAGTCAATATGGATTTGCTTCCCGTGAGTCACAGCGCACAAGGAATGATTGTCCTGGCGTTCGGGACGCTCTCTGCAGTGATGGGAATCCTCTACGCTACGAAGGAGAACGATCTCAAGAAAATGTTGGCTCACAGCTCGATTGAAAATATGGGAATCGTCATAGCAGGGATAGGAGCCGGGTTCGTCTTTATGACGGAAGGGGTGCCATCGCTTGCCGGCATCGCGTTCATCGCCGCATTCTATCACATGACCAATCATTCAATGTATAAGGGGCTTTTGTTTCTTACCTCGGGAACCGTCGATGCGCAAGCAAAAACTCGCGATATGAATCGTCTCGGCGGTCTCATTCACGGCATGCCATGGACTTCCGGCGCGTTTCTCGTCGGTGCACTTTCCATCGCTGCACTGCCTCCGTTCAACGGGTTTGTCAGCGAGTGGCTGACCCTTCAATCATTCCTGCAAAGCTTCACACTTTCGTCAAGGGGATTGAAAATAGAATTCGTGCTGTGTGGCGCTTTGCTTGCTCTTACCGCAGCTCTTGCCGTCACCTGCTTTGTGAAAGCTTTCGCAATGTCGTTCCTCGGCCCTTCCCGCTCGGAAAACGCAAAGAACGCTGTCGATCCCGGGAGGTCGTCCAAAATGGCGCACGCTCTGCTCGCAATAATTTGCCTAGGATTAGGCATCCTTCCCACTTATTGTATCCCTGCAATCGACTCAATGGTTTCTCCATTGACTCGTTATCATGCAATTGATGAACTCGTCCCTCCTTTTTTTTCAGCTCCTCAAGGAAATGAGAAATTCAGCGGTTCTTTCATGCGGGATTTCCAAAATATTGGCGCACAGGTAGGTCAGGAAGTCCTTCCGGGGCGAGGACTGGTCATTATGCATCGCGGCCTCCAACGAAATCCTGTCGTATTTGCAATGGCTCCCTCCTACACATTTGTTATGCTCATTGTGCTCGTCGGAGGGACATTTCTTTTCGTTCGGGCAATGACAAAAAAAAGGCAGCGACGAAGAGCGGCCACATGGATGGGTGGGCTCCGGACTTTGACCTCGAATATGACCTATTCTGCAACCGGCTTTTCAAACCCTGTTCGCGTTATTTTCTCCGGTATCTTTCACCCTTCCGTTGCACAAGAAACGCGGCACGCAGTGGAAAGCCATTTTCGCACAGCGCTCATACAAGAACACGAAGAAACACATATCCTCGAACGATGGTTTTTCTATCCCATCGCAAACGGTCTCCAACAATTTTCACGGAAGTTGGCCCTCTTGCATTCAGGGAAAGTTAATGTGTACGCTGCGTATATGCTTACGACGCTCATCATTCTTCTCTCTCTTAATTGGATAAATTGAGTGAGGCGGAAACTATAGGCAGGTGTAACCGAGGTTTGATTTTTCGAACAAATCGCGGTATCTTTTTAAGGGCGATGGAGTTCGCCTAAAAAACATTCCAATCTGATCGGAATTAATAACTCCTGCGCCGAAGTCCGGTAACTTGCCGGATGGAGGTACAGGAGTTTTGTATTTTATACTCGCGGATTGACGATGGCTTTTCACAGCATACTTTTTTTAAAAAATAATGATGACATCAAAGCAGCAGAGTCTGAAATGCCCGCATTCTTTGGCGATTTAAACCTTGATCAGATTATAGACGCCGTCACAGCGGGTAAAGAAGAATATAATTTGAAGCCGCTTTTTTACACCCCGTTGAACGATATCGCCACGATCGAATATCGTCATGAAATAATGCGAGACCTTGAAAATAACACGGTGGTCGAACGTATATCATCATTCGCTCAAAAAATGAGGACGATGCGCAGTCATCTCGCCTTGGCAAACGAGCTTCGCTACAAATACCAGAAGGAGCGGTGGTTCTTCGACGCGGTGGAGATCTATTGCAGCGCCGTCGACAGCTTGACGCACGATTTAACGTCTGCTCGTCTTACCTCCCATGGATTATTGGCCCTGCGCGACTATTTGACAAGCTATACTTCATCCATTCGGTTTACATCCCTTTCAGCGGAAACAGAAAAGCTCAAAGCCGATTTGTCCGCCATACGGTATTCTGTGCTCATTAAGGGAAACGGCTTCAAAGTTTGTAAATATGAATCTGAGATCGATTACAGCGCCGAGGTGGAAGAGATATTCGAGAAATTCAAACAAGGCGCCGTAAAAGATTATCGGGTTCAATTTGCCGACCCGCCGGACATGAACTATGTAGAGGAAAAGGTTCTGGGTTTTGTTGCCCAATTGTACTCTGACATATTCTCAAGACTTGAAAATTATTGTAACAACAATGACACATACCTAGACGAAACGATACGTGTTGTCGACAGGGAGCTGCAATTTTACATCGCCTATCTGGACTATATCGCGACGCTCAAGCAGGAGGGGTTGAAATTTTGCTATCCGAAAATCTCCGGAACAAACAAGGCAGTATCTGTTGATGAAGGTTTTGACTTGGCGCTGGCCTATAAACTCACCGAGGAAAATTCACCCGTGGTGTGCAACGATTTTTATCTGAAAAATAACGAGCGCATCTTTGTTGTATCCGGTCCAAACCAAGGGGGAAAAACGACTTTCGCCCGCACTTTTGGTCAACTTCATTATCTGGCGAGCCTCGGCTGTCCCGTCCCGGGGAGAGAGGCGCAACTATTTCTCTTCGACCTGCTCTTCACGCATTTTGAAAAGGAAGAACATATCGAAACGCTGCGTGGCAAACTGGAAAATGACCTGGTCAGAATTCACGCTATTCTCGACCAGGCCACGCCCAATAGCATCATCATTATGAATGAGATCTTTACTTCGACAACGCTCAAGGACGCGATTTTTTTAAGCAAACAAATCCTCAAAAAAATAATGCACTTGGATGTGCTGTGCGTTTGCGTGACGTTCATAGACGAGCTCGCATCGTTAAGCAAGAAAACTGTGAGCATGGTGAGCTCGGTCGTTCCCGAAAACCCGGCGCAGCGCACCTTTAAAGTCGTGAGGAAGCCCGCTGATGGTCTCGCGTATGCAAGATCAATCGCGGAAAAATACCGGATCACATACGATTATTTGAGGGAACGCATTAAATCATGAAGGCATTTCTCATGTTTAGGGATCGCGATGTCGACCTTCAGCAGAAATCACTACCGAACGAACAAGCATTGGTGCAGGATCTTGAACTGAGCACACTGTTTAACGCAATGTCCAACGATGACAAGTTTCTATTCGAAATTGCACAGAAGACGGTCATGTCCGGCTTAAGCGATATCGGTGCGATTCGGTATCGACAGGAAATTCTCAAAGATTGTATGGCGAACCCTTCCGTGGTCAAGAAGATTTACGACATCGCAGTAGAATCGCTTGAAAAGCAGCGAAAGAGTTGGGGATATTCGAGTCGATATCCAAGTTTGGTGCTCCATGGCTCGACGGCAGTACTGCACATGTTTCTCGATATGCTGAAATTGTTGCGGAATGTTGCCGACGAACAGTCCGAAAAATTTCGGTCGGAGGGTTTTACCTTGCTTTTTGCGATGCTCAAGAAAGAACTTAATGACGAATATTTTGCCGGATTAGAGAAGCATTTAAAACAATTGGAATTCCGAGATGGAGTTTTAATCAGCTCTGAACTGGGAAAGGGTAATAAAGGTACCGACTATATGCTTCGTAAGGCGTATCGTCGAAAGCAGGGTTGGATCGAGCGAATTTTCGGCGATAAACCGGCCGTCTACGCTTTTAATCTTCATCCTCGCGATGAAGCCGGGGCCAGGGCGTTATCGGAATTAAAAGACCGTGGAATTAATCTCGTTGCCAATGCGCTTGCACAGTCTGCAGACCATATTCTCAGTTTTTTTAGAATGTTGCGGACAGAATTAGCCTTTTACATCAGTTGTCTGAATTTATATGAACAACTGAACAAAAAGGGAGAACCTGTCTCGTTCCCGCTGCCCGCAACTGCCGACACACGCCATCTTGACTGCAAGGGTTTATACGAAGTTTGTCTCGCTTTGAACGTAAAAGAAAGGGTTGTGGGTAACGAGATCAGTGCAGACGGTAAGAACATCGTGATCATCACGGGCGCCAACCAAGGCGGTAAATCTACTTTTTTGCGGAGCCTCGGTGTGGCCCAATTGATGATGCAATGCGGTATGTTTGTGCCTGCTGAATCTTTTTCCTCCAGCGTTTGCTGCCGTATTTTCACGCATTACAAACGGGAAGAAGATGCGGCGATGGAAAGCGGAAAGTTCGACGAAGAGCTCGGTAGAATGAGCGATATCGTGGAGAACATTGTGTCACATTCAATGGTCTTGTTTAATGAATCGTTCGCCGCGACGAACGAAAGAGAAGGCTCGGAGATTGCGACGCAGATCATCCGTGCATTGTCAGAAAAAAAAATCACGGTTCTCTTTGTCACGCACATGTATGAATTTGCCCACGGTTTGTACGACCAAAAAATGGAAAACGCCCTCTTTTTGCGCGCAGAAAGGCAACCGGACGGACGGCGAACTTTTAAGATCATTGAAGGCGAACCATTACAAACCAGTTACGGGGAAGATCTCTACCGCAAGATATTTGGCACCGATCGTTGAATTCGCGTACCGGGTAGTTTGAGCCTACCCGCAAACGTATTTTGTAGTATATGAATAGACAAAAGCAAAAAATCGAAAAGTATTTGAATAGTGCGGGGATTACTATCGACGGTCCTCAGTTATGGGATATCAACGTCATAAACCAAGCGTTCTATTCCCGCGTTCTCGCGCGCGGATCCCTTGGACTTGGGGAGTCGTATGTAGACGGCTGGTGGGATGTCGAACAACTTGATGAGTTCTTTTCGCGCATTTTGCGCGCAAATCTTGAGCGCTATGTAGAACATAATTGGCGATCAGTATTTGACGTTCTCTCCGCGAGACTCGTGAATCTTCAAAAACCGTCAAGAGCGTTTATCATTGGAACACGGCATTACGACATCGGCAACAACTTATTTCGGTCGATGCTGGACGCGAGAATGGTATATTCGTGCGGCTACTGGCAACATGCTTCCACGCTTGACGAGGCACAAGAGGCAAAATTGGAATTGATCTGCCGCAAACTGGCTTTGGAACCGGGCATGACGGTGCTCGACATCGGCTGCGGTTGGGGAGGTTTTGCAAAATATGCAGCCGAGAATTATAGCGCAAACGTGCTTGGTATTACCGTGTCCGCGGAACAAGCAACCATGGCAAAGGATGTGTGCGCAGGACTTCCCGTTATTATTAAACTGCAGGATTACCGCGATCTGGACTCTACATTCGACCGTATCGTTTCGATCGGGATGTTCGAGCATGTGGGAGCCAAGAATTATCGTACCTTCATGAAGGTTGTGCGAGACCATTTGCACGACGATGGGCTTTTCCTGCTCCACACCATCGGAGGCAACGCAACGCGATACGCCACCGATCCGTGGATCGCTGAGTATATCTTTCCAAACAGCCTCATTCCATCAATCGATCAAATAGCAAGAGCGAGTGAGGGGATGTTTGTCATGGAAGACTGGCACAACTTCAGCGCTTTTTACGACAAGACGCTGATGGCGTGGCATCAAAACTTTGAGAAAAATTGGAAGGGGCTTGCATCGCAATACGACGAGCGCTTTTTCAGAATGTGGAAGTACTATCTTCTCTCAAGCGCCGGTTCTTTCCGCTCCCGCCATAATCAATTATGGCAGATCGTATTTTCGCCCAAAGGAATTAACGGCGGATATGAGTCTATCCGCGAAAGAGCAATTGACCGGACTTCTGTAAGGAACAAACGTGCGGAACGCGCAACGGCTTTTGCAGAGAAGACGGCTGAAGGATGATGAAATCGAGTATTTTCTTCGTTCGGTAGCAATGATTTCTAAGCAGGCGTGGAACTTCTACATTCGCTAAATATGTTAGACGATGCGCCTTTGCGTCTATCGCGGTTTTCCTCAGCCACAGAGGACGCTAATCCTTGCGAACTGTATCAGCCCCCTTTATTCAACTGACTGGTAGTGTCTCAGTTTGAGAATGAACCGGACACTCGAACCTTTTGGCCAGTCCAATGTGAAGGCTTTTGACGTACTTAAAGAGAAAAGTGTCCGGTTCATTTCTGTATTAGTCAAATTGATTCACCCCCAACTGACTTGACAATGCCATAGATTCTTCATACAATCTTACGGCGATGGAGTTCGCCAAAAATTATTCCAGCGTAGCAGGAATTAATGACTCCTACACAGAAGCGAACGCAGACGTGTAGGAGTTTTTTCGTTTATGAAGGCGCTAAAAGAATGAACTTGAAGGATTTGCCGATCGGAGAATCCGCTCCCGACGTTGTTCGAGCCGTTATTGAAATTCCGAAAGGGAGCAGGACAAACTTGCGCGTCAACCATTATTCATTTCCAACAATGAAATGACCGGAGAGCAGAAAACAAACGCCGTTGGTTCGAGCTCCGCACAAAACTGGCTCAATCGCAATGTCATCGGCATGGGGATCACGAGCTTTCTCTCCGATGCATCCCATGAGATGGCAACTGCAGTATTACCGGGATTTCTCACGGTGATCGGCGCGCCCCCGTCGGCGCTCGGTTTCATCGAAGGTACTGCGGATGCGCTGTCAAGTTTCGTTAAACTGTGGAGCGGATGGATTTCCGACCGACTCGGTCGCCGGAAAACCTTCGCAACCGCCGGATACTTTCTAACGGGTATTGCAATGGCAGCGTTCGCGTTTGCGTCGACGTGGGTTCTTGTGTTGATCGCTCGTATTGTGGGCTGGGTTGGACGCGGTTTTCGCGGACCGATCCGCGACGCAATGCTCGCCGATTCGGTTGACGTTTCTGCGAGAGGTAAAGCGTTTGGCATTCATCGTGCCGGTGATACGCTCGGAGCAATCATTGGCCCTCTCCTTGGTGTCTGGCTTTTCTCGGTATGGCGAGAGACGGTTTCCATTGCCCCCTCTCGGCCGTTCAGAAATATTTTTCTGATGACGCTTCTTCCCGGCATCCTTTCGGCGATCGTATTTTACGTAACGGTCATCGAAACGCCACGTGCCGGAAACCCTCGTTTACAATTCTGGGGAACAGTTCAAAATTTTCCACGGCGATTTAAAGCTTTTCTCATCGGCGTTGGAGTATTCGGTCTAGGAGATTTTGCCCCGACATTTCTCATCCTCGCCGCAACAACGATACTTCAGCCTAAATACGGGATCATGAAGGCCGCGCAGCTGGCCGGTCTGATGTACGTCGTCCGGAATGTTACGTACGCAGGAGCCGCATATCCTATCGGCGCGCTCAGCGACCATGTAGGAAGAAAAGCAATTCTTATTGGGGGGTATGCCCTTGGCACGATCACCATTGCAGGTTTTGCAGCAGCATTTATTTTTAACTGCACAAATCTGGTATGCCTTTTCACGCTTTTCGGATCAGCGGGAATTTTTATTGCCTCAGAAGACACGCTCGAGAGTGCGATGACGGCCGATTTCATCTCGACAGAGACGCGGGGCATTGGAATGGGAGTGCTTGGAACGGTAAACGGACTTGGAGATTTCGGATCAAGCATTATCGTCGGGCTATTATGGGCGACGATTTCTCCTGTTGCGGCGTTCGCTTTTGCAGCGTCGGTGATGGCGTTAGGAACGGGATTCTTAATGTACGCTCAGTGAAAAGACATTGAGCATCGCTGACCGGCTTGTATATTGCCCGGTCATTGCGGGAACACTTTTAATCGGTGTTACGCTTAGGGATCGAGAATAGAACAAGGGCTCCTGTCTCATCTACGGAATGCCCTTGTCTCTTCTGAGTTCCCGCGGCAACGGTGCAATTTTTTTATTTAATCTTATAAGTCTATGAATGTATTGTTCGCGTTACTACTTGCATGGCAGAGGAGTAAACCATGAATGATGAATTCGAAACAACGCGGAAGTCCATTCTCGATAATCTTCGAACGTTAATTGGGGTAGCGGAAAACCGGGGAAGCCATTCTATGATGAAGAACCTCGGCGCCGTCTACGACATTATTGATAGATTGCCCGAACGCGCCGAGCAGAGCCAACTTCCCGAACAGGCAATTCGCATCATCCTCAATGACGTCCGATTAGAGGCGCTTATTCTCCTTGCCGACATCAAAGTCGACATTCTCTATGCCCATCAGGAGGCTCTGGCGCCAAATGAAAAATTACGCGCCGCGGTACGATCGAATATCGAACATGCTTTTCATGCGGCAGCCGACGAAGCGGACAATAGTTCCGTTCTCTCGAAAGATCGTCTTGATCGAATTGAACGCGACTTACAGGTCATCCACGCGGTTGAACGGGCCTTTCACCGAAAGGTTGAAGAGCCGTGAAAACCGCGCTGCAACGAGAGATCGAAGAAATAGAATGTGCATTGAACAACATCTCTTCCGTCGCAAGTCGAAGAAAAAATCCCGACGCATTAAGTGAATGCAGCCGTATTTTCGATACTATACGACGATTTTCATCTCGCCGCCATATCGAAGAAGAAGAAATGACGATCGGCAGCGCGCTTAAAAAAAGCTGCTTTGATGCATATAGCATTGCCGACAAGCTGGCAATGGTGACAATGATCGAAATCCGCGAAGTTCTGTTTCCTCTTCCCGAGCTTAAACACCAAGCGCGCGAATTCGGAAAAAGATTTTTTAACAATTATTTCCAATGGCGAGACGGCTCAGATCAATTTTCTCCCGAAGAAATGATGGGCGTACTCGAAACCGACCTGCAAAAACTGACCATTGCAAAAGATCTTTTATTGCACACCATACATTTTTCCCAAACAAACGGGTTGTTATGAACGAACTTGAACACATCTTATCGCTCCACAAAGGCAAATGTGCAGTCGTTAATCAAAAAGAATCGCAAATGTTCGGATCGATGGTTATCGACATAGAGCCGGCGATTGAGCAGGCCAAATCGCTCTCCATCATCGACGAAGTTATCGATGGACTTCTTGTGTTGAATTATTTTGATGCGAGAGAGATGCACTATATTCCGTTGGAGAAAATAATCAAAGTCAATGTTATTCTCAGGGGCCGGGTGAAATGAGAACTCTTATCCTCTCCGACATTCACGGCAATCTTCCCGCCCTCGAAGCGGTGATTCAAACCGTGGGCAATTTTGACGCTTGTATTTTTCTTGGAGATGTTGTCGACTACGGCCCCTTTCCCGCCGAATGCATTTCTTTCCTGAGGGAAAAGATGACTTACGGCGTCATCGGCAATCATGACAATGCGATAGCCTACGACGTCGATTGCGGATGCCGTGGAGATTTTAAACAATTCTCGGAAGAAACCCGCGCGTGGCATAAATCGATTCTCGCCGGAACCGACGTCCAATTCCTTCGCTCATTACGCCCTCTTCACCGCATGACAATTGACGACCGATCGATCCTTCTTGCCCACGCGACACCGGAGGGAAATTTGTTTACCTATCTGCAAGAAGCGGAAATCGATAAGGCCGTCGAAAATCTGACCGATCAGGTCGTCCTCCTCGGGCATACGCATGTGCAGTTTAAGAAAAACATCGGCGGTATTTCGGTGATCAATCCCGGAAGCGTCGGCCTCGCGCGCGACGGAGGTCAAGCTTGTTACGCGATAATGGAGAATCAAGAGATTTCGCTCCGCCGCATTTCCTACGACGCCGAAGAAACAATTCGTGCTTTGTGGAAATGCCCGGTATCTCAAACGACTAAAATGGGATTGACGCGAGTTCTAAGGGGATTTGTGGCCCCGGTGAAATAAAAAAATTTTTCTGATATCATGCGATGGACCAAAAAGATCATGTCATCGATATTCTGAAGGAGCTTCATTCTTTTGTTCCCGAGGATGCTTCGCCGGCAGTCATTTCACACATTGAAGAGGAGATCAAGAAGCTCGAAGAGAATCTCTTTTATCTTGTAGTACTCGGTCAGTTTAAACGCGGCAAAACCACTCTTATCAATGCGCTCCTTGGCGAGAAATTACTCCCTTCGGGAATCCTGCCTCTTACATCTGTCATTACCCTAATCCGATTCGGCGAAATAAAGAACGCATCCGTTATTTTCGAGGATAATCGCCGCTATGTAGTCGATACGGAACGATTGTATGAGTACATATCCGAGCAGAGCAATCCGAACAATAAAAAAGGTGTAAAGTTTGTCGAAATTTCGTACCCATCCTCATTCTTGCAAGATGGAATCGTCTTGGTTGACACGCCTGGTATCGGATCGGTCTCGATCCATAATACAATTACAACGAAAGAGTTCCTTCCCCACATAGACGCGGCAGTCGTCGTTCTTGCCGCGGATCCGCCAATAACACAGGTGGAATACGAATTTTTCGACGAGCTTTTCACCGGCGTGAACAAGGTTTTTTTTCTGCTCAATAAAATTGACACCATGTCGCAAGCCGACCTTGCAGAAGCTCTTGCGTATACAAAAAAAACGCTGATGCAAAAAACCGGAGACGAGGTCGACCTGATTCCGGTCTCTGCCCTTGCTACATTAAAAGATTCGGTCGCTGGCGTGAATAATTCTTCACATGCGGCGTCACTCGAGAACCTGAAGAGGGCGATCCAATCGTTTCTCGGCAAAGACAAACTAGAACACCTTCTCCGCGGCTCGCAAAAACGGGTTCACCGTCTCATCGGCGAGCTACAGTTCAGCGGCGAGCTTCGCCTGAAAGCCGTTGAAATGCCGTTGCGCGATTTGCAGGAGAAAATTCGTTTGTTCAATCAGTTTATGAACTCAATTAACAATGATCGTGAGCGCCATATCTATATTATGGATGGCGAAATAGCGGCATTACGCCGTTGGCTGTCAGAGCGGGTGGAGACGATGCAAAGAGAGGAAAACATCAAATTACAAAATGTTCTTTCTGAACGAGTGACAGAACGCCGCGAACTTTCAAGTCGGGAATTGTTGCCTGCGGTAGAAAAGGAACTCATGACAATATTGATTGAAGATTTTGAGAAATGGAGGCCTCCGCTTGAACGAGAATTAGTTGGTCGCTTGCAGACCATCTCACAACACACATGTGCGGAGATCAATAAAGCGGTAGAACAGTTGGTTCAACATTCGGCCCGGTTGTTTGATATTGCTCTAAGCACCTTTCCGGCTGCGGAGGTGCTTCCGTTAAACGAAACCCTTTCCTACAAGGTGAAGGACGATCCTTTGTTTATAGAGATCGATATGTTGGAAATTTCTGCCAGATTTCTCCCACGCGGCCTGGTTCGGCGGAGAATCCTCAGACATCTGAAAGATAAAGTAGCCGAAAGAATAATGTTAAATTGCGGGCGCGTACTCTCCGGCCTTGTCTCTCTGCTCGACAATAACCAAAGACACATCCAAGATAATCTTGAGCAAGCTGTGGAGAATGTTGTTGGGGATATCGGTCGAATTCTTACTGTGGCAGTTCAGCAGAAAGAGAAAGATGAAACATTAGCCCAGACGCAGCTGTCATTTATTCGCCAATACTTGCAGCTGCTGAGGGCCCTCGAAATGAGGCTCGATCAAAATCTCTGAAATCGAAAATGCATTATTCTACTTATTCATCATCTCGCTCAATTCCTTCGACCTCTTCGTCGCTGTCGCGACGGCGTTGATGAGCATCGAGCGAAGTCCATGCGACTCAAGTTCGTGAACGGCATTGATCGCCGTTCCTCCAGGCGTTGTCACCTGGTCGCGGAGAATGGCCGGGTGGAGATTTGATTCTTTGACCAATTTTGCGGAACCGAGCACGGTTTGAATGGCAAGCTTCGTTGCAACGTCACGCGGCAATCCCATTTTCACTCCTCCGTCGATGAGCGCTTCGATCACCATGTAAATGTAGGCGGGACCGCTTCCGCTGAGCCCGGTGACGGCGTCCAGCTGCGATTCTTCGACAACCACTACTTCGCCGACTGCTTCAAAAATTGAAATTGCTATCCGCTGGTGTTCCTCGGTGACAAAATTTCCAAATGCCACCGCCGTTGCACCTTCATCCACAGTCGAGGCAATGTTCGGCATCGCGCGAACTACAGGGTTTTTCTTGCCGATCCTCCCTAACATCGAATCGATTGTGACGCCCGCCGCGATCGAGATGATCAGCTGTTCTTCCCGCAACGTTTTCTTGATCTCATCGAGCACATGCCCGAGCGTGTAAGGCTTTACACAGAGCATCACGATATCCGCAAATTGCACTGCATGGACGTTGTCGAGCGTATACTCGATTTTCCACTTCGACCCCAGCTTCTCGATCTTTGCGGAGTGAGTTCCGCTCACAATAATTTTTTCATGCGGGGCAAGTTTTGCGTTGAGAATCCCGCGAAGAAGTGACGTTCCCATGTTCCCCGCCCCGATAATCGCGATGGCCCGATTAAGGCTTATTTTTTCCCCGCGCGTCGAAGCCTCTTCGTTGGCTACGAATGTTTTCTCTTTTTTCTGTTCCACGTTAGCGCTCCTTCAGCATGCCTGATTGTCGTGCATACGAAAAAATTCCTCCGGCGCGAAGTATCCCCTCAATGTCTCCGAGTGGGTTTAATTGATAGACTACTTGCCGGGTTGTGTTGGTCAATATTCCTTTTGTTGTGTCGAGCGAAAGCTCGTCTCCGGTTTTGATCTCTTGATAAAGATGTTTGCTGGTTTCAAACGGAGCAACAAACCCGCCGTCGATGGCATTCCGGTAAAAGATCCGTGCATACGATTCGGCGACCACAGCTTCGATGCCGGCGATGTTGAGCGCTACGGGCGCATGCTCGCGGGAAGAACCGCATCCGAAGTTTTTCCCTCCCACGATGATCTTGTATTGCGACTGCCAGCTCCCTTCCGAGATGAACGGGATATTCCCCGAGGGAAGGCCCGATGCTTCGATTGGAACCCCGGAAAGTGCAAATTTTCCGTAGTTTTTCTTCTCTTCCGGATCGTCAAGTTTATAGACCAGATGCGCCGCCGGGATGATCTGATCGGTGTCGATGTCGTTCCCCAGCACGAATGCTTTTCCTTTGATGAGATTGTTCATAATCTTTTTTTATTTAGTTAAGTGGTGTGTTTTTTACGAAAACAATTTGTCGTATGGTCGTCGACCATGCCGACCGCTTGCATGAATGCGTAACAGATCGTCGAACCGACGAACGTAAATCCACGATTTTTTAAATCTTTGCTCATCGCGTCAGACTCCGCCGTTCTTGGACGGATCTCCTTGAGACTCTTTGGCCTGTTCTTTTTCGGCTTGCCTCCGATAAATTGCCAGATATACGCGTCGAAACTGCCGAACTCCTTCTGCGTAGCGATGAACGCCTGTGCATTTCGGATTGTCGCTGCGATTTTCAACCTGTTGCGCACAATCCCTTCGTTCGAGAGAAGGGCTTTGACTTTCTTCTTATCATAGCGCGCGATCTTTTTTGCGTCGAATTTATCGAACGCTTTTCGATAGTTCTCCCGCTTCCGCAAAATTGTAATCCAGCTTAATCCCGCCTGCGCGCCTTCCAGGATAAGCATCTCGAACAGCTTCATGTCGTCGTGAACCGGCCTTCCCCATTCTTTATCGTGATATTCTATGTAAAGCGGGTCGGTTCCGCACCACGCGCATCGCTGTTTCATGTTTTCTTTTTCTTCTGAAGAATTGCATCGGCCTCGATCTCGATCATCATCTCGGGAGCCATGAGTTTCTTCACCTCGATCATGCTTGCCGCCGGGCGAATATCTTTAAAAAATTCGCCGTGAGCTTTTCCGATTTTTTCCCAATCCTCGATATTGACGACGAACATTCGCGTTCGCACAACATCCTTCAAACTTCCACCGGCTTGTTTTAGAGCGGTCTGAATGTTCTTGATCGCCTGCACGGTCTGCTTATACGGATCACCGATGCCGACAATTTTTCCCTCCGCGTCGGTTGCAGTTGTTCCCGAAATAAATACTGCTTTCCCAACCTTCACCGCTCTCGAATAGCCGACGATCGGCTCCCATGGCGTTCCGCTCGAAATATTTTTCCGTTTCATTTCGCTCTTTTGTCGTCTCCGGCAATTTCGTGCATCGTGAAATGTAGATCCAAGCTCATTTTGCCCTTGTGTACCTGCCCATCAATTGCCCTTCGCTGAGAACGTGCCCCTCCATCGCTTTCAAAAGCTGAGCTTTCGTCGCCCCGCTTTCCAAAGACAATACGGCGTCCAGGGCGTAAAGTTTAAAATAGTACCGATGAGTTCCCCCCGGAGGGCAGGGACCATCGTAGCCGAGTTCATGGGAATCGTTCATTCCTTGTCGCCCGCCATTGTTGAGCGTGGATCTGCGTGATACGTTTTCAGGAAGCGATTTCGCATCTGCCGGAAGATTGAACAGCACCCAGTGCACCCACACTCCACGCGGCGCATCGGGGTCGTCGCAGATAAGCGCAAAGCTTTTTGTCGAGTCCGGTGCGCCGGTCCATGCAACTTGCGGGGAAATGTTCTCGCCATCGCATGTATACTTCGCGGGAATTAGTTCCCCCTCTTTAAAAGCTTGACTGCTCACTTTCATTTCCATTTTTCTTTCTCCATCTGCCGCCAAGGCAGAGTTATTGACCGCTAGGAATATCAAGAAGAGAATGAAAAGTCCTTTGAAATCGTCGGCGTACTTTTTCATCCCGTATTTCTCAGACCGGCCGCGATTCCGTTGATGCTCAGGAAGATCGTTTCTTCCAGATCATTCTGTGCAGACTGTGTAAGCTCATCTTCGTGAATCCGATGCAGGAGTTCAATTTGAATGTAGCTTAACGGGTCGACGTAGGGGTTGCGGAGTTCGATCGATCGCTGAAGCATCTCATTGTTGTCGAGAATTTCCTTTTGATTGGTGACAAGGAGGATCATCTCGCGCGTGAGGTCGAAATGCCTTTTCAGCTCGTTGAATATTTTCTTCCCCATTTCTTTCGGCTGAACAAGCAACGCATATTCTTTTGCGATCGTAAAATCCGCTTTCGCAAGTATCATCTGCATGTTGTCGATGAGCGAGCGAAATGTTTGCCACTGTTGGTACATTTGCCGGACCAACACAAGCCGTTTTCGGTTCGGCGCAGCGGCGCGGCCGTATATGAATTTCCGCAGACCTTCTCCCGCCCCCAGCCAGCCGGGCAGCACGTGACGGCTCTGCATCCATCCGAAACCCCAGGGAATAGCGCGAAGGTCCTCAATGCGCTCCGTAGCGACACGGCGCGATGGACGCGAGCCGATCTGCATTTTTGTGATCTCCTCGATCGGCGTTGCTTGGGCAAAATAACTCACAAACTCCTGCCGGCCGTACACGGTGCACCGGTAATCCTCGTAGCTGTGCTGTGAAATTTCGTCCATCGCGCCGAACCAGTTGTCTCTGTTCTTATCGAACACCGGGTCGTAATGCGCCATCGGGATGTTCGCGATGAGCATCGCCGATGTCGTAAGCTCGAGCGATCGTTGTGCGATTGTCGGATGCGCATACTTAAGAGAAATTACTTCGCCTTGTTCCGTAATCTTGATCTTTGCGTTGAGCGAATGCGCGGGCTGGGAAAGGATCGCCTCGTATTCCGGACCGCCTCCCCTGCCGACCGTTCCGCCCCGCCCGTGAAAAAAGAACCAATCCACGTCTGCAAGCTGGGAGACTTTCGTCAGGAGCCGCTGGGCTTTATAGAGAGACCAATGCGAGCTGACAATGCCCCCTTCTTTGGCACTATCGGAGTACCCGATCATGATTTCCTGCCGGCGTTTCCTGCTGTCAAGATGACGGCGGTATGCTTCGTTCTTATAAAGATACTCCATAATTGCAGGCGCCGCATCAAGGTCTTTAGTCGTTTCAAAGAGAGGCGCGATGTCGATTGCGCTGACGGTTTCTCGCTGAGCAGTCGAACAAAGTCCGGTGCATTTCATCAGGTAGAGTACTTCCAGTACGTCCGCTGCCGATTCCGTCATGCTGATGATATAGGATCTGATCGCATGCTCGTCGATTTCGGTCTGTATCCTCTTTATTTTTCGGAACGTCGAGAGGGTCTCCGCTGTCATCTGAGTCAGCCGTGTTTCGTCAAATGAAGGAACGCCCGGCTTTAGAATTTCTGCAGTAAGGCAGTCCGCGCGCGCCTCATTGCTCAGGGCGATATAATCGAGATTCCTTTGCTTGAAAAGTTCCGAAACCGTTTCATGATGAACGGTCCGATGCTGCCGCACGTCGAGTGTCGCGAGATGGAATCCGAACGTCTCGACGTTGCGGATCAAGTCTTTGAGCAACCCATCGGCCTGCAGTTCGCCTTTATGCGCCCGGAGACTTCTGTCGAGAATGTAAAGGTCCTTCAGCATTTCTGCCGAAGAATGATACATCAATTCCGCATGCGAGGCATCCTCTTCGAGATAATCGATCCTGAATTGCAGGCGCCGATAGATGAATGCAAGTTTCACTCGGTAGAGTTCGTCGTCGCTGCGAACCTGTGCCGGTTTTCCGAGCAACACACGGTCGTCCCTAATCGATTGAAGCAACTCTTCGTTCCCGCCGATAAGTCTCGTCGACTCGCTGTGTTCGACAAACAGCTCATCCACCGCCCGGAGGTGAAGCTCCAGAATTGTTTTCGCTTGCCGCTGCATCGTTTTCCAGGTCATCTCGGCGGTCACGTGAGGATTTCCGTCGCGGTCGCCTCCGATCCACGACCCAAACTTTATGAACGAAGGTACGCTCGAGGATAAAGCGGGGTATGACTCCCTGACGGCGTTTTCCAGCGTGCGATAAAATTTTGGAATTGCATCGTACAAAATGCTGCGGAAGTAATACACGCCGTTGTATACCTCGTCCAAAACGGAGATGTTGTATGAGCGCGTCTCTTCCGTCTGCCATAAACTTGTAATGTGCCGCTTAATTGCACGTTCAAGATCTGCTCGCTCGGTCTGTCCCAACTTATCATTGTCGAGCGCCTCGAGGAGTTTCCAGATCCGCGAATGTTTCTCCAGGACGGTGCGTCGCGCAGCTTCGGTCGGATGGGCGGTAAAAACAGGCGTGATGAGAAGACGGGAAAAAAGGTCGGCAATTTCTTTCTCGGGGACGTTCCGGCTTTTCAACCGCTCGAACGTTTGTTGCAGTGAACCATGATAACCTGTGGATGGGTGACGGAGCTGGTAGTCCCGCGATCGTTGGATTCGATAATGCTGCTCCGCCGTATTCGTCAACTGAAAATACGCAGCAAACGCCCTGACGACTTTCGCCATATCGGACGGCTTCATGTTCTCAACAAGGCGTTTCAATTTTCTTTGTTGCGAGAGATCGAATCGTTGTCGAAGCTGTTTCGATGTCAAACGAATTCTTTCTTCCAGGTCGAAGAGTTCATGCCCCTCTTGTTCTTCGATCACCTGACCGAGGAGGTTTCCGAGCAAACGAACATTCGCCCGGAGCGGTTTATCATGTCCTGTTTTCGTTTGAGCCGACATATTCTCTTAAACAGAAAAACTCAGGCGTAATTCAACCTGAGCATCGATAGTTCATCCTGCTGTGTGCAGTACGCCTTCTACGCGACGGAATCCCCCGATAAATTTTCAGTTGAAGAACTGCTTGGGGTGAGTGATAACCCCTGTAAGCGCAGATGCAGCAACGGTATACGGCGATGCGAGAAACACTTGTGATTTCTTCGACCCCATCCTGCCGGGAAAATTTCTATTTGTCGAAGAGATGCACACTTCCACGCCGTTCAGGCGGCCGAATGTATCGGATGGTCCTCCAAGACATGCAGCGCACGATGCATCGCCGATCCGGCAGCCCGCGTCCTCGAGGATCTGCCACACTGTTTTATCTTTGACTTTGATCTCCTTCATTTGGCGGGCAACCTCGGTCGTCGCCGGGACAACGAAAGTATCGATCTTCACTTTCTCTCCGTACATCGTTTCCGCCGCTGCGATAAAATCGGTGATTTTTCCTCCGGTGCATGAACCGATGTATGCTCGATCGAGTTTTGTTCCTGCAACCTCGCTGACCGTCGCCTTATTGTCGGGTGAATGAGGTTTGGCGACAAGAGGTTCGATCTCTTTTACGTTGAAACGATGAACGCTGTGAAATTTTGCGTCTTTGTCGTTCTGGTAACATTCAAATTTTGCTTTTGTCCGGGCGCTGACAAAGTCGGTCGTCGTTTTATCCGGAGCGCAGATCCCATTCTTCCCTCCGGCTTCGATCACCATGTTGCAAAGCGTCATGCGCGCTTCCATATCCATCCGATCGATCGTGTCGCCCGAAAAATCCATCGCGCGATACGTCGCCCCGTCGACCCCGATCTTACCGATGACCGCGAGGATGAGATCCTTCGCCATCAGGTATGGAGGAAGCTCTCCCTCGAAAATAAATTTCATCGTCTCCGGAACCTTGACCCACAGCTTTCCCGTGCCGAGGATAAACGCCGCATCGGTATTGCCGATGCCGGTGGCAAACTCGCCGAAAGCTCCGGCAGTACAAGTGTGCGAGTCGGTCCCGAAAAGAACTTCTCCCGGGCGCGTGAACCCTTCCTCCGGCATTGCGATATGGCAGACGCCTTTGTATTGCGGCGTGTGGACGTCAAAAAAGTGCGGAAGGTTCTGTTCCTTCACGAAGTCGCGAAGGATGTCGACGTTGCGGTGAGCGTGCGTATCCGCGGTGAAGATATAGTGATCTGGGATGACGACGACTTTATCACGGTCCCATACTTTTGCGTTCGGGCCGAACTCCTTTTTAAAAATGCCGAACGTCCCCGGTCCGCATACGTCGTGGGTCATCAGGACATCGACATCGACCCACACATTGTCCCCCGGCTTCGCTTCCTTTTTCCCCGAGCGCCGTGCAAGAATCTTTTCAGTAATCGTCATTCCCATGGCATTTCAATGAACAATGAACAATAATCAGTTACCAGTTATCAGTCACCAGTCACCAATTTCGTTCAATGTTCTCGTCTCCGAATTATGTTTATTGTTTATTGAACACTGTTAATTGTTTACTGCTATACCGCTGCCGATTCTGCTTTCATTTCCGCATTTTGTTGTCGTCGAAAGCGTGCAGTTGAAGCATGGTTGATCGCGTTGAGATATGCCTTAACGCTCCCGGTGATAACGTCCGTGCTTGCTGAGCGGCCGTTAAAAACAAAGCCGTCGATAGCGATCTTCACAAAGACCTCGCCGATCGCATCGTGGCCCCACGAGACCGATTTGATCGAATAATCGAGCAGCTGCCCGCTGATTCCCGTGATGCGTTCGATCGCGCGATAGGCGGCGTCTACGGGCCCGTCGCCGGTTGCAGAATCCTGGAGTATCTCGTCGTTCCGCTTCAACCCGACCATCGCCGTCGGCACGACATTGAGCCCGCTTGTTACCTGAAGATTCTCGAGCGTGTAGAGCGATTTCATCGACGAGATTTCATCCTGAAGGATGGCGATGAGGTCATCGTCAAAAATTTCCTTCTTTTCATCGGCAATCTTTGTGAAGACTTTGTAGACGCCGTCCAGTTCGTCCTGCGTCAATTCGTAGCCAAGCTCGGTGTATCGCTGTTTGAGTGCATGACGACCCGAATGTTTTCCGAGAACGAGCGTACTGTGTTTGATGCCGACCGTTTGCGGCGTCATGATCTCGTAGGTGAGGGCATTTTTCAGGACGCCGTCCTGATGTATCCCCGCTTCATGGGCGAACGCATTCTCTCCTACGATGGCCTTGTTGCGTTGCACATGCATGCCGGTCAGCGTTGTCAGCAATCGGCTGGTCTTAAATATTTCCTCTGCGTTGATCTTCGTCTCGAGTCCGATCTTCTCGTGACGCGTTTTGATCGCCATCGCAATTTCTTCGAGCGAGGCATTCCCCGCCCTCTCACCGATCCCGTTAATCGTACATTCGACTTGCCGCGCGCCGTTGAAAACGCCCGAGAGAGAATTCGCCACCGCAAGCCCGAGATCGTCGTGACAATGGACGCTGACGATCGCCTTGCCGATGTTGGGAACCCGCTGGATGATCGTGCGGATAATCTGCCCGTATTCATCCGGAATCGAATACCCTACCGTATCGGGAATATTGACAACCGTCGCCCCTTCGGCGATAACAGCCTCGAGGATCTGGCAGATATAATCGATGTCGCTGCGCGAAGCGTCCTCGCACGAAAATTCCACATCTTCGCAAAGAGATTTTGCGTGACGGACCGCTTTGATGGAATCATCGAGGACCTGCTCGCGCGTCTTATGAAGCTTATATTTCAAATGGATATCCGACGTGGCGATGAACGTATGGATACGCGGTTTTGCCGCATGCCGGATCGCTTCCCACGCGCGATCGATATCGGAAATCAACGTCCTGCTCAAAGCTGCCACCGATGATTCGCGCACTTGCTTCGCGATTTCCCGGACGGATTCAAAGTCGCCGTCCGACGCAACTGGAAAACCGGCTTCAATGACATCGACTTGAAGTCGCTCGAGCTGGCGCGCCATGCGGATCTTTTCTTCAAAGTTCATGCTGCATCCCGGCGACTGCTCTCCGTCCCGCAGCGTGGTATCGAATATGTAAACTCTGTTGTTGGTACTCATAACAACCTCGTTTTCAGTGAACAGTTAACGGTAAGCAGTATGGAGTATGGAGTATGGAGTAGGGAGTATAGATAGATTTTCATTGATGGTTTTTTGTGCGTCACTCATCAATGTATATTTACTCCATACGCCCTACTCCTTAACGATTCTCACAAATGTTTCTCTTCCAGCGGCAAATATTTCTTTACTTCTTCCATCAATTTCTCAAATTGTTTCGGCATGAGCGATTGTGCGCCATCCGAGTACGCCTCTTCCGGATTTGGATGAACTTCAATGATCAGTCCGTCCGCTCCGACCGCAACGGCCGCTTTCGAGACCGGCGCGATCAGGGTTCGCACGCCCGTCCCATGACTCGGGTCGACGATGACCGGCAGGTGGCTCATCTCTTTGAGAGCGGGCACTGCGGAGAGGTCGCAGGTGTTGCGCGTGTAGTCTTCAAATGTGCGAATCCCTCGCTCACACAACACGACGTCGTAATTTCCTTGTGACATAATATATTCCGCGGACATCAGCAGCTCCTTGAGCGTGCTCGACATTCCCCGTTTCAAGAGAACCGGCTTCCGGATTCTGCCTACTTCTTTTAGAAGCGCGTAGTTCTGCATATTCCTTGCTCCGATTTGGAGCATGTCCGCATATTTCGCAACGAGCGGGACGTCGGTGGGCGTGATCACCTCCGTGACAAACGGCAACCCTATTTTATCCCGCGCTTCTGCAAGAAGTTTGAGTCCCTCTTCTTCCAACCCTTGAAAGCTGTACGGAGACGTTCGCGGTTTAAACGCGCCTCCCCGCAAAATCTGCCCTCCCGCAGCCTTTACAATTTCTGCGCTTTTAAGAATCTGCTCGCGCGTCTCGACGGAACAAGGCCCGGCCATCACGACAAATTGTGAGCCCCCGATCGAATGCTTTCCGACCTTCACGACCGTTTTCTCCTTGCGCATTTCTTTGCTCGCAAGTTTGAACGGCTTGAGAATCGGCATCACACTCTCGACGCCGGGAGCGACCTCGAGAGATTGCAATTGTGTTTTACCACGCTCGTCGCCGATGCACCCGATCACCGTTCGTTCTGTCCCGACGATCGGGTGCGGCTGAAAACCATACTCCTTTATTTTTTCGATGACATGATTGAACTGTGCCTTCGAAGCCCCCGGCTTCATTACAATGATCATGGTGCTGGTTGTTTCCTAGATATTAGCTTGGGTTGTACGTTTTACGTTGCGCGTTGTAAGTTCTACGTTTTGCGTTTCTCAACCTTAACCTTAAATTCAATCTCAATCTTTTTTGAACCATCGGTTATGCCGAAGGACAATCTTTATTTCCCGCCTTTCAATAGATGGAAACTCAGGCTGTCGACAAGCGCCTTCCAGCTCGCTTCGATAACGTCCGGCGAGACGCCGACGGTATTCCACGAACCGGTGCCGTTCTGGGTTTCTATCAGCACCCTCACTTTTGCCTCGGTTGCATTCTGACTGTCGAGCACCCGCACTTTGTAATCGGTCAGCTTGATCTGCGAAAGTTGCGGATAAAATCGTTCGAGCGCTTTTCGTAAAGCACGGTCTAGAGCATTCACTGGACCAATTCCTTCGGCTGCGGCGAGTTCGGTCTTATCGCCCACCCGCACTTTGATGATCGCCTCGGAATGGGGCTGCGCCTCGTACGACTCCTTGTGGATAATGACCTTGAATCCCTCCAACTCAAAAAATTCCTTGAACTGGTTTGTCTTCTTCTTTACCAGCAGCTCGAACGATCCCTCCGCGTCTTCGTACTGATAACCGTAATGCTCGAGCTCCTTCAGGTTCTCGACAATGTTTTGGACGGTTGGCGACTTGTCGTCGATGTCGATGCCAAGTTCCTTCGCTTTGTAGAGGACATTGCTCCTTCCGGATAAGTCCGATACGAGAACGCGCCGGACGTTGCCCACTTCTTCCGGCTCGATGTGTTCGTATGTGGCCGGGGTTTTCATTACCGCGCTCACATGGACTCCGCCTTTATGCGCAAACGCACTTTCGCCGACGTAGGCAAGATTTTTGCGATGCGTGAGGTTCGCCATCTCGCTGACATAATGAGATAGCTCTGTGATCGCTTTCAGTTTTTCATCGTCGACACATTGATACTTGAGTTTCAATTGAAGGTTCGGGATGATCGAGCAAAGGTTGGCGTTCCCGCAGCGCTCGCCGTATCCGTTGATCGTCCCCTGCACGTGAACGCAGCCATGCTGGATGGCCGCGAGAGCGTTGGCGACGGCAACTTCGGAGTCGTTGTGCGTATGAATGCCGATCGGCGTCTTGAGACTGCGTTTTACTTCCTGGACAATCTCAGAGACTTCATCCGTCAGGGTGCCGCCGTTCGTGTCGCACAGGACGATAACGTCCGCTCCCGCCTTCTCGGCAGCGTGGAGCGTTTTAACGGCATACGCTTTATCGGATTTATATCCGTCAAAAAAATGCTCGGCATCGTAGACCACTTCCTTGCCATGTGTCTTGAGATAGCGGACGGAGTCTTCGATGATCTCCAGGTTCTCTTCTTCGGAGATCTGCAACGCCGCTCTCACATGAAGCAACCACGTTTTGCCGAAGATCGTCACAACGGGAGTTTGCGCGTCAAGCAACGCTTTGATGTTTGCATCCTCTTCGACCGGATTCTTCGCGCGGCGGGTACTGCCGAATGCAGCGAGCTTTGAGTGATCAAAGTGTACGCTCCGCGCTCGGTCGAAGAACTCCATGTCCTTTGGGTTCGAGCCGGGCCAGCCTCCCTCGATATAGTCAATGCCAAACGCATCGAGCTTCTTCGCGATCTTCACCTTATCCTCTGCGGAAAAGGCTACCTCCTCGCCCTGTGTTCCGTCGCGAAGCGTGGTATCGTATGTGAAGATTTTTATAGCCATAGATATCCTTAACGAAGACGGCTCTCTTTAATTATGAATTCTAAATTTTGAATTATGAATGGAGCGTGAGAACCTGAATATCTGATGTTTCATAATTCCTCATTGCTTTTTCCAATTTTCCGGCCTCAAACTTCTCACGGCTGCCCCCGCTTTCCACATCTCGGAGTTTTTCCATTCATCGAGTTCCTTCGTCAACTTCTCGCGATAATCGGGGGCGCTGCATGTATCGAGCACCCGTTTTGTTTCAACACCTTGCCGCACATCCCGATAAAGAAGCTCGAAGAGCGGTTTTGTAACTGCCTCAAATTTTTTCGACCAGTCTAGAGCCCCGCGCTGGGCTGTCGTGCTGCATGCCGCAAACATCCAGTCCATGCCGTTGGCGCCGACAAGAGGATAGAGACTTTGCGTCGCTTCCTCGACCGTTTCGTTGAACGCTTCGCTCGGCGTGTGGCCCATCGCGCGCAACACATCGTATTGCGCTTTCATAATTCCGGCGATCGCTCCCATCAAAACGCCCCGCTCGCCGGTAAGGTCGCTGATCACCTCGTTCTCAAACGTTGTCGGGAAAAGATATCCCGAGCCGATCGCGATACCGCACGCCAATGCCCGCTCGCGTGCGTGCCCTGTAGCATCCTGAAAAACGGCGAAGCTTGCATTAATGCCCGACCCTGCCAGATAATTGGAGCGCACAGTCCTCCCGGATCCTTTTGGAGCGACAAGAACTACGTCGACATCGGACGGGGGAATGACGTTCGTCTGGTCTTTGAATACGATCGAAAAGCCATGAGAGAAATAAAGCGCCTGTCCTTTTTTTAAATGCTTCTTGACGAGGGGCCATTGCTCTTTTTGGCCGGCATCGGAAAGAAGATATTGGATGATGGTCGATCGATCGATCGCATCCTCTATTTTTGAAAAGAGCGTCTTTCCCTCCACCCACCCATCTTTGATCGCATCGTTCCATCCCTTGCCGCCTTTGCGCTGGCCGACGACAACGTTGATGCCGGCGTCGCGCATGTTCAACGATTGGCCGTATCCCTGCGGACCGTATCCGAGAATCGCAACGACTTCATTCTTTAATACTTCTTTTGCTTTCGATAGTGGAAACTCTTCCCGCGTTATAACTTCTTCTTTCGTTCCGCCAAAATCTATTGTTGCCATGAAAGACTGCCCTTTGCTTAGTGTTTTTGATCGATTGCTTCTTCCGCATCTTGTTCTTTTGAAACGTCGAGCGCTTTGTTGACTTCTGAAATTTTTTGTTGAATCGAAAGAGGCGCCACCTTCCAGAACATGTAAGAGTATTCCTGCCAGCCGTTGAGTATCTCCCGCGCACGCTGGCTGTCGGTCAATTCGAGATGACGATAGATAATTCCCTGAAGGAATTTGATGTCCTCTTGTTTCTCGAGTCTGCTGATCTCGACAAGTTGTTTATTGTAGCGCTCCTTGAAATTACCGTCGGCGTCAAAGACATACGCGATCCCGCCGGTCATTCCGGCACCGAAATTCTTTCCCGTACTGCCAAGGACAACGACTGTTCCGTTCGTCATATACTCGCAGCCGTGGTCCCCCACGCCCTCCACAACCGCCAACCCGCCGCTGTTGCGAACGCAGAATCTCTCTCCTGCTCTTCCACTTGCATACAACGATCCACCGGTAGCGCCGTACAGAACAGTATTGCCGATGATCACATCCTGCGCAGCGGTCGCTCTTCCAAACGGAGGCATGACGATGATGTCCCCACCGCACATTCCCTTGCCGACATAATCGTTCGCTTCTCCGACAAGGATCATGCGGATGCCGTTGACAAGGAATGCGCCGAAGCTTTGGCCCGCGCTCCCGCTGAAACGCAATTCGATCGTCCCGTCCGGCAAACCTTTGTCGCCATACAGATACGCTAACTCGCCGGCAAGCTTCGTCCCGACCGATCTGTTCGTGTTGTTGATTTTGTAGTTCTTGACGACGGGATTCTTTTCCCGGATCGCATCCTTGACGTCGAGAAGGATCGTATCGTCGAGTGGCGAGTCGGATTTTTCTTTTCGCGGCTCGATGCGCTGGCGCCGTGTGCTGCGCGAATCGCGCGGAGCGATAATCGCAGAAAGGTCGATGGTGTTTGCCTTCGGATGGTTGTCAAACTTCACTTGTGCCAGAAGGTCCGTTCTCCCGATGATATCGTTGACCGACGTGTAGCCGAGCGATGCAAGGATCTCGCGAATTTCATTCGCCACCGCGGTAAAATAATTGATAAGCATTTCCGGCTTGCCGTCGAACCGTGTGCGGAGATGTTCGTCCTGCGTCGCTATGCCTACCGGGCATGTGTTGAGATGGCACTGACGAACGTACCGGCATCCGATCGCGATGAGCGTTGCCGTCCCAAAATTGTATTCCTCAGCTCCGAGGATGGCAGCAATAACGATGTCGCGTCCCGTCTTCATTCCCCCGTCGGTACGTAACGTCACGCGGTCCCGGAGGCCGTTCAGCGTCAATACTTGCTGCGCTTCGGCGACTCCGAGTTCCCAGCAGCTCCCTGCATTTTTTACGGAGCTCAGCGGCGAGGCGCCCGTTCCGCCCTCATGACCGCTGATGAGAATAACGTCGGCATGAGCTTTTGCTACACCCGCGGCGATCGTCCCGACACCCGCCTCCGAAACAAGCTTCACGCAAATTTTTGCCCGTGGGTTAACTTGCTTCAAATCGTAAATGAGCTGCGCGAGGTCTTCAATACTATAGATATCATGATGAGGGGGCGGGGAGATCAATTGAATTCCTGGTGTGGCTCGCCGCAGTCGCGCAATAAGCGCGGAGACCTTATGTCCGGGCAGCTGTCCCCCTTCGCCCGGCTTTGAGCCCTGCGCCATCTTGATCTCGATTTCTTTCGCGCTTACCAGATACTCGGCAGTCACGCCGAATCGCGCTGAGGCGATCTGTTTGATGGCGCTGTTCGCAGAATCTCCGTTAGGCCGCACCCGAAATCGCGCAGGATCTTCTCCCCCTTCGCCTGTATTACTTTTCCCGCCGATGCGGTTCATTGCAATGGCAATTGTTTCGTGCGCCTCGGGCGACAATGATCCGAGCGACATCGCAGCGGTTGTGAACCTCTTCATGATCTCTTCGGCCGGCTCGACATCGCGCAACGGGATAGGTTTGCGGTTGGATTTGAATTTCATCAGATCTTTCAGCGCAATAGGCTCGTGGTCGTTGAGCGCGTGGGAGAGATGCGTGTAATCCTCTTTGCTCCCTGTTTTTCTCAGCTGCTGCATTGCGCGCAATGCTTCGGGCGACCATGCGTGCATCTCGCCGTTGCGTTTGAACCGGAACGTCCCGTGATCGGTCAGTTTGAGGTCTTCTTTCCCGTACCCTGCGGCATGACGGGCAAGGGCTTCGTCCACGATTTCCTTCAGTCCAATGCCGCCGATGCGCGAAGGCGTGTTCGTGAAATATTTCTCAATCACCTCTTTGCCGATCCCTATCGCTTCGAATATCTGCGCTCCGCGGTAACTTCCAAGCAGGGAGATCCCCATCTTCGACATGATCTTGAGGATTCCGCTTTCGACCGCTATTTTGAAATTCTTAAACGCCGTTTCAACTGTGAGCGTATTGTCCCCCCGGATCTCTACCAAACGCCGAATCGTTTCAAGCGCGAGGTATGGGTTGATGGCGTTGATCCCGTAGCCGATGAGTGTTGCAAAATGATGGATGTCGCGCGGCTCGGCGGTCTCTGTGACGACGCTCAACTTCAGGCGCTTGTTTTTCCTGATGAGGTGATTATGGACGGCTCCCGTCGCAAGGAGCATCGGTAACGGAACGTGTTCTTCATCGACGCCGCGATCGCTGAGAACGACAAGATATTTTCCTTCATCCGCCGCGCGTTCCGCATCGTCGCAAAGCTCCTGCAGTTTTTTCTCGGCTCCAGCCAACCCTTCGCTGAGGGGAAACAGCGTCGAAAGTGTCACCGCTTGAAACGCATCGTCTTCCAACGACCGGAGCGCATCCAACTCATTGTTGAACAGGAAGGGACTGTTAATCTGCACCTGCTTCGCGTGTTCCGGCGTTTCACCAAACCAGTTCCGGCGGCGGCCAAGCTTGCCCATGAGCGACATCACCAATTTTTCGCGGATCGGATCGATGGGAGGGTTCGTTACCTGGGCGAACTGTTGCTTGAAATACGATGAGAGCAACTTTGGCTGGCGCGACAACACGGCAAGCGGTGCGTCGTCTCCCATCGAGCCGACAGGTTCTTTCCCCTCTTCAATCATCGGAGGAAAAATAAGTCCGAGCTCTTCCGAGCTGTAGCCGAAGCACAACTGAAGGCGCAACATCTCCTCGGTCTGCATCGGAGCTCCCAATGAATAATCGGGCTTGACATGTTGATGAAGTCGGAAAAGATTTTCGCCTACCCATTTTGAATACGGACGCTGGGCCGCCAGCTCTTTTTTGATATCGAGGTCTTTGAGCAGCACTCCACGTTCCGTGTCGACCGCAATCATCTGTCCCGGCCCGAGCCTCCCCTTCTTCGCAACGGTAGCATCGTCCATATCGACAGGCCCCACTTCAGACCCGACAACGATCAATCCATCGCTCGTAATTTTGTAGCGGCATGGCCGGAGTCCGTTGCGGTCGAGCGCTGCCGCGACCGTGATGCCGTCGCTGAAGATGAGCGCTGCGGGACCATCCCACGGTTCGCTGAAACATTCGTGGTACTCGAAAAATCCGCGCACTGCGGGATCTACCCTATACGACGAGTTCCATGCTTCCGGCACAAGCATCAACATTGAATGAAGGATCCCTCTTCCCGAAAGCGTCAACGCCTCGAGTGCGTTGTCGACATTTGCAGAATCGCTTGCATGAGGCTGCAGAATCGGCCTCAGGAATTCAACGTCGTCTCGCCAGAACGGCGATGCGAGGTCCGCCTCGCGCGCCTTTGTCCAGTTTCTGTTCCCTTGGATCGTGTTGATTTCACCGTTATGCCCGAGCATCCGGAACGGATGAGCCAGCTCCCAGCGCGGAAATGTGTTGGTGCTGAATCGCTGATGGAAAATTGCCAACGCCGTTTCATAATCCGGCGACTGAAGGTCCAGATAAAATTTATCGAGCGCGAGCGGCGTTACAAGCCCCTTGTAGACGATCGTTCTGCTCGAGAACGAGGCCGCATAGAAGTTCTCTATCGAGGCCTTCCTGATCTCTTGTTCGATTTCTCTTCGTGTGATATAGAGCGAGCGTTCAAAGTCGGCGGCGCTGAGATGTTGAGGCTTGCCGATAAGAACCTGCCGGATGTTCGGCTGAGTCGACGCCGCTTTGTCTCCAAGATACGACGAATCGGTCGGAACAATCCGCCAGCCGAGAAAACGGAGTTCTCGCTTCGCAATGACCGTCTCTACGATCGACTTACACGTTGTGAAGGAGTGCTCGGTGGTGTGCGGCATAAAGAGCATGCCAACGCCGAGGTCGGTATCGCTCTGGAGTTGAGACGAGAGCTCCGGCACTACCGATTTGAAAAACGCCGTCGGTATTTGCGTCAAGATCCCTGAACCGTCCCCGGTTTGAGCGTCCGCGTCCACTGCGCCGCGGTGAGTGACGTTACACGCCGCTTTCAATGCGCGCTTGAGGATTTTGTTGCTTTTCTTGCCCGAGATGTCTGCGACAAAACCGGTCCCGCACGCATCGTGTTCAAACCGCGGGTCATAAAGCGGAAAGTTCTTTTGAAATGTTTTTTCTTCCCTAGACATCTTCAATCGACTTCTCCTTGAAATTCTCTCTTCAAAGCGACCCTTCCCGTGCGCGCCATCTCTTTAATGACGAACGGCTTCAGCATCTTGATGATCGCATCCACCTTGAGCTGCCCTCCGATCGCTTCGATGGTCACCGTCTTCGGGCTGATGTCGATAATTTTCGCCCGAAAGATCTCTGCTATTTGCATGATCTCGGAGCGCGTCTCCGGCGTCGTTTGAACTTTAATGAGCGCAAGGTCTCGTTCGACGAAACTTTCGTACGTGAGGTCCGAAACCTTCAACGTATCGATCAGCTTGTTCAACTGCTTGATGATCTGTTCGATCACCGCGTCATCTCCTCTTGTCACGATCGTCATACGGGAAACAGAATCGTCTTCCGTCGGACCGACGGTGAGGCTGTCGATATTATACCCTTTAGCGGAGAATAATCCGGCTATCCGGTTGAACGCGCCGAACTTGTTTTCCACAAGAAGCGAAATTGTGTGTTGTCGTGCTCGCGCCTCGACCGCACCTTCTTCTTTTTCTGCAGCCATTCTGATTATCCCTTGGTGAGGGTTATCAATTCTTCGGTTTCCGCCTCTTCACCTTCGATATCCGACAGTTCTTTATCGGGCATATCTATGATCTCATTCCACGTTTGCCCGGCCGGGATCATCGGATACACATTATCTTCCTTCACAACTTTGAATTCAACGATGACGGGTCCGTTTTTCACCGCCAACGCTTTTTTCAGGACGTCTTCAACTTCGCTTGTGGTCGACGCTCGGTAGCCGGGACATCCATACGCATCGGCAAGTTTGACAAAATCGGGACTGTACATGGCCACCTGCGAGTATCGTTTACGCCAGAACAGTTCCTGCCATTGTCGCACCATGCCGAGGTAGCCGTTATTTAGAATGAATATTTTTACGGGAACTTTGTACTCCACGCATGTTGCTATTTCTTGAATGTTCATCTGGATGCCGCCATCGCCGCTCACAGAAATGATCGGCAAATCTTTTCTGGCAAACGCTGCACCCATTGCGGCGGGGAGCGAAAACCCCATCGTGCCCAAACCGCCCGACGTAATGTGTGTTCGCGGATGAATGTACTTGAAAAATTGCGCTGTCCACATTTGGTGTTGACCCACATCGCTAATGACGACCGCATTCCCTTCGGTCAGCTCGCCAATTTTCTGGATGACATACTGCATACGGATCAGCTTACCATTTCGGTACCGGAGAGGATGCTCTGTTTTCCATTGTTTGATCGTTTCGATCCAATCTTTCGTGTCGAGCGGGGTCACAAGCTGTGTGAGCTTTTGCAAAACTTTTTTCACATCGCCGACGATCGGAACATCAACCGGCACATTTTTGCTGATTGCGGTTGGGTCGATATCGATATGGATCTTCTTCGCTTCGGCTGCAAATGCCTCCGTTTTCCCTGTCACGCGGTCATCAAAGCGCGCGCCAACGGCGATAAGCAGGTCGCAGTAATGGACCGCCGTGTTGGAATACCATGTCCCGTGCATCCCGAGCATCCCCATCGATAACTCGTCGGTTTCCGGATACGACCCGAGTCCATGCAGTGTGGTTGTCACTGGAATGTTCGTTTTCTTCGCAAACGCCTTCAGCTCTTCTGCGGCATTCGAAACGATTGCACCCCCACCGACATACAGCACCGGCCGTTTCGATTTCGCAATTAAGGCGGCGGCTTTTTCAAGCTGTTTCATATGCCCTTCGACATGCGGGTTGTACGATCGGAGGGAGACCTTCTTGGGATATTCGAAGTGCGTCTTGCTTGCCATGACATCTTTTGGCAGATCGACGAGAACCGGTCCTGGCCTTCCCGTCGTTGCGACGTAAAAGGCCTCTTTAATAGTGCGTGCGAGTTCGTTGACATCGCGCACCAGATAATTGTGCTTCGTGATCGGACGCGTGATACCGACGATATCCGCTTCCTGGAAAGCGTCGTTGCCAATCAGCTTCAGCGGGACCTGCCCGGTGAAAACAATGATCGGGACTGAATCCATGTAGGCGTCTGCGATTCCGGTTACCGTATTCGTGGCCCCCGGCCCGGAGGTGACAAGAGCGACGCCCGGTTTTCCGCTGGCTTTTGCGTATCCTTCAGCAGCATGCACTGCGCCTTGCTCGTGGCGAGTGAGGATATGCTTGATATCCGATATATCGTGCAAAGCGTCATAGATGCCGATTACCGCGCCCCCCGGGTAACCGAACACCACTTCAACGCCTTCTTCAATTAATGAACGGACAAAGATTTCCGATCCGGTCATTTGCTTCGGGGAAATGGGTGAAAGTGTATCCTTCTGCTGTGCCATGGCCTCTTAAGAGAATGTGAATAAAACTGTTTCAGCAGCATAAAGAACAATGCTGGAACACGTTACTCTGCTCCGGAGGTTACGCCTTCAACTGAGATTTAGTGTGGAAATTTTCTGTGGTGAGTTGGGAGTAACCTCTGGCTTTTCTTAACCTACTATGCGTAGGTTTAGAATACCGGGTAGCGTTCCCAAAATAATAATAACGCCGACGACGAAGAGGGGGGATACGGCGACAGAACCTTTACGATTCTTCAACTTCCGAGCGGAAGAAAAATTGGAGTATGTATCGTTTCGTCTTGACATGTCGGGTAAAGTAAGGATGAAAACTCATCCAATCCGTTGCACTATAAGAAGATAAGAATTTATACCCTTTTGTCAAGTAAAATATTCTCCTTTTCGCCTTTTTATGGTAAAAACTCGACCGTCCACCGGCTTTTCCTATTCCACACGAGTACAACGGCCTATCTAGTCTGGAATCTATCCTTATTCTCGCAAATTGTTTCTCTTAAAAAAACCAGTATATTTACTAAATATGCTACGAGAAGCGAAAGATACGATTGCAGCCATTGCGACCCCCATAGGAGAGGGAGGAATTGCCGTGATCCGTGTAAGCGGGTCCCTAGCAATAGAAGCCGCCGATAGAGTATTCAGGGGATCCCGGCCATTGAGTTCGGCCAAATCGCATACCATCCATTATGGCAAAATAATTACCGATCGAGGAGATCTGGTGGACGATGTTCTTGTCTCCGTTTTTAAAAACCCCCATTCGTACACCGGAGAGGACAGCGTCGAAATAAGCTGCCACGGCAGTTATTACGTCTCACAAAAAATTCTTGAGACCGTTATTGCGAGTGGGGCAAGATTAGCAGACCCGGGCGAGTTTACTCAGCGGGCATTCCTTAATGGAAGAATGGACCTAATGCAGGCCGAGGCGGTTGCAGACCTTATCCACTCCAAAACGGCCCTCGCACATAAGGCATCCATGGAGCAATTGAATGGACGGCTATCGGCAGAAATTAATTCCATCCGTCAAAACCTCATCGAGCTGTGCTCGCTCCTGGAATTAGAACTTGATTTTGCGGAGGAAGGGATCAAGCTTTCCGACAAGGAGAAGATTCTTTCCGTATTTGATGAAACAATAACGGATATAAAAAAATTAATCGATTCTTACCGCTTTGGCAAGCTTGTTCGCGATGGAGTGAAGGTGGTCCTCGCTGGAAGTCCAAACGTCGGGAAGTCGAGTTTGCTCAATGCTCTCTTGCAGGAAAACCGCGCAATCGTAAGTGATATTCCAGGAACAACGCGCGATGTCATTGAAGAGTCCATTGCTATCAACGGCGTGGTATTTAGGTTTGTCGACACTGCAGGCCTGCGGGAGACTTCGGACCATGTCGAAAAAGAGGGGGTGCGAAGAAGCAATTCCCAAATTGAATCTTCAGATATAATTCTATTGGTTGTTGATGCCGCAGATCCTTCCCTAGCTGAAAAGGGGGCAAGTAAGGTATTTGACGTTGTAGAATCTTATGGAGAGAAGGTCCTTATAGTCTATAACAAAATCGACTTGCTCCCCAACGGTCACAATATCAAGTGGCCATATAACTCTGCCGCAGTATTAATTTCTTGTCTCACAAAGGAAGGAATTGAAGAACTTACAAATAAGATTTACCAACGCGCAGTTACAAATTTTGACTCAAATTCTTCAAGCGTTAAAATTCAAAGTTCTCGGCATCAAGAGTTACTGAGGAAATGCCTTAGCAGTGTAGTTTCAGCAAAATCTTCGCAGGTGGATGACTTAGGGGGCGAGCTTGTGGCCGTCGATCTTAGAATTGCCTTAGATTACCTTGGTGAGATAGTGGGATTAACCACATCCGACGATGTATTAAATAGCATTTTTTCGAACTTTTGCATAGGCAAATGAACGTTTCACGTGGAACATTGTAATGTTAACAACGCAGCCCAAAAAGCACTATGATGTAATAGTTGTTGGGGGTGGCCATGCTGGCATCGAGGCTTCTTTAGCTGCGGCTAGGATGGGATGCCAGACAATGCTTCTGACGCTGACCGCCAACTCAATTGGCCGACTCTCATGTAATCCTGCAATTGGAGGAACGGCAAAAGGCCACATTGTGCGTGAAATTGACGCTCTTGGTGGAGAAATGGGAAAAATCGCAGATTCGACTGGCATCCACTTCAAGATGCTCAATAAATCCAAGGGTCCTGCGGTTTGGTCGCCAAGATCGCAGAATGACCGGGAAACCTATTCCAAAGAATCTCAGATAAGAGTCTTATCTCAACAAAACCTAGATGTTGTTGAAGATGCACTTGTGGAAATTTTTACTGATTGTGGCATGATAAAATCAGTAAAAACATCATTGCATGGTATGGTTGGCTGCGGTGCGTTAGTTATCTCCTCCGGAACATTTCTTAACGGTCTAATGCATACTGGGCTGAAAAATCGAAAAGGTGGACGATTTGGAGAGCCACCAGCCACCCAGGTAACCGAATCTCTAAATAAGCTAGGGTTTGTTTCTGGAAGACTAAAAACCGGTACTCCTCCAAGGATCGATCTGAGCAGCATAGACCTCAATGCGGTTGAAATCCAGGAAAGCGATAATCCTCCTACGCCCTTCTCATTTTCGACCAAGAGCATCGGAAATAAGCTGATCCCAATGTACCTTACTTACACTAACACAAAAACTCATGACGCTTTGAGGAAGGGATTTGATCGATCTCCGATGTTCACTGGTAGGATCAAGGGGACGGGTCCACGTTATTGTCCTTCAATAGAGGACAAGGTCTCGCGATTCGCGGATAGAGACCGTCATCAAATTTTCCTGGAGCCCGAGGGCTACGAAACTAACGTTGTGTATGTAAACGGGTTCTCGACGAGCTTACCAGAAGAAATTCAGTTCGAGGGGCTGAGAACGATCGTCGGCTTGGAGAAAGTCAAAATGCTGCGGCCGGGCTATGCTGTCGAATATGATTTCTTTCCCCCAAGCCAGCTCAAACATTCATTAGAGACAAAAATTGTTTCTGGATTATTTTTCGCGGGACAGGTCAACGGAACATCCGGTTATGAAGAAGCGGCGGGCCAAGGCTTGATCGCAGGCATCAACGCTGCCTTGAGCGTTAAAAAAATGGACCCGTTTATTCTAAGGAGAAGCGAGGCTTACATCGGAGTAATGATTGACGACCTCATTAATAAGTCGACAGATGAACCTTATCGCATGTTTACGTCGCGGGCCGAACACCGCCTTTTGCTTAGACAGGATAACGCAGATCGCAGGCTAACGGAAAAGGGACATAAGCTTGGGTTGGTCTCTGATGCTTTATTGGCAGCGCTTCGCATAAAGGAAGCCGCCGTTACGACCGCTATCAAATATCTTCGTCAAAATTCCTTTCCACCTGAAGATGCAAACCAAATGCTCGCCTCGCTTGGCGAAGAAAAAGTTTCAGAGCATGAATTCCAATCGCAGCTTCTAAGAAGATCTTCGGTCGGCATTGATGACCTGCTCCCATATATCAAAGACCAAGAGATAAGGAATCTTCTCTCAATGCATGAGGTTAAAGAGCAAGTTGAAATAGATATTAAGTACGAGGGCTACATTAGGAGGGAGCTCGAGCAAATAAAGAAATTTGAAAAATTTGAAGAAGATGAAATTCCGGAAGATTTTGACTTTGCGTCGATTAAATCATTAAGCAACGAGGGAAAAGAAAGACTCCGAAAGATCAGACCTCGTTCGATTGGCCAGGCCTCAAGAATTTCTGGAGTCACTATCTCAGACATTTCCGTTCTGTCTGTCTTTTTAAAAAAATAATTTAATGAATATGTTTCACGTGAAACATACGACGGGAAGACAAAACTTTTGACTCCGGATGAGATTTGGCTTGGCACTATCATCAAGAAAAACGGCATACCAATAACAGATATACAACTGTCGCTTCTTGGCCGCTACGTTAATCTCTTAAGGGAATGGAATAAGCGCATCAACCTCATTTCTCGGAGGGACGAGGAGAATATCTGGGTAAACCATATCCTTTTGTCCTTGGCGTTTTTGATTCAAGTAGATTTCCCGTCCGGATTTAGGGTGCTCGATTTGGGAACGGGCGGTGGATTGCCTGGAATCCCATTGGGCATCATGTTGCCGGAAGTCAACTTTGTTTTGCTCGATTCGATTAACAAAAAGGTGAGGGCGGTGCAAGAGATGGTTAACGCGCTTGGGCTGTCGAACGTTTCGACGATTTGCTCCCGGGCTGAGGAAGCCGGCGTTGCGCCAGCTTACAAAAATTTATTTGATGCCGTTATTGCGAGGTCTGTGTCCGGCCTTGAAAACCTCGCCGCTTGGGGATTTCCGTTCCTGAAACCGGCAACCTCGTCGACGGTGTTTCCTTTTCAATCGGGCAAACGGACCCGCCTGATCGCTCCCGCGATAATCACACTAAAGGGGGGCGAATTGGAAAAGGAATTAGGGGCAACGAAAATGCGCTTCCCGAAAGCGCGTGTCGGGTCAACCGACCTCGCTTTTTACGGGAGTGAAATTTTACAGAACCAGGCAAAGAAATTCGTCATTGTTGAAAATGGCTAAACATAAAAAAGGCGCCCCTGAGCCGCAACTCTTTCATCGGCTCAAAGGATTGACGACTGAACAGAGAAATCCGGAAAGTATGGATATCGATGCACAGCCGGTTCGGGAAATTCTCAAACGAATTAACGCGCAAGATAAGAAGGTTGCTTTTGCCGTTGAAAAAGAAATTACTCATATCGCGCGAGCTGTTCGGCTTGTTGCTGCGGCATTACAAAAAGGCGGGCGTTTGATATACGTCGGCGCCGGAACCAGCGGCCGGCTTGGGGTGCTTGACGCCGTGGAATGCCCTCCAACGTTCGGCATCAAGCCTGAACTTATCTCCGGCATGATCGCGGGAGGAGATACAGCAATGTTCCGCGCACAAGAAGGTGCGGAGGATAAGGAACAAGGCGGAGCACGAGACATTGACAAAAAGCGGGTCGGTAGAAAGGACGTCGTTTGTGGAATCGCGGCGAGCCTTCAAACCCCCTATGTCGTCGGTGCCATCAAACGCGCAAAGAAGCTCGGCGCAAAAACTCTTTACGTAACCACAAACCCAAGGAAAAAACTCGCATCTCCCGATTTTGCAAAGCTTGCTGCTTCAATCGATGTTGCAATTTGCCCCGAAGTAGGTCCTGAAATCATCATGGGGTCGACAAGAATGAAATCGGGTACGGCCCAAAAGCTCGTCCTCAACATGATCACCACAACTGCGATGATTGTGTCGGGCAAAGTCTACGAGAATATGATGGTAGACCTTCAATTAACTAACGCAAAACTGAAAGAGCGTGCAAAGCGAATAATTATTACAATAACGGGTATAAGTTATGAGGCGGCGGGCCGATACTTAAGCGAAGCAGACGGCCAGGTCAAAACCGCAATCGTTATGGCTAAGGCAGGCGTCTCTAAACCCGACGCTCGGCGGCGGCTTCGCAAAGCTAACGGTTTTGTGAGAAAAGCAATCGGGAAGAACATTGCATCATAAGAATAGCGACGGAGGTTCCATTTGAAAGGCCTACAAATCGATGCGGAGATGTTTCCGCCTTTTGAAGGATTCCCCAAGGAGGGGATCGAATTTATGCGGCGATTGAAACGAAATAATAACCGCCCATGGTTTGAAAAGCATAAAGCCGATTTTGAACAGGACGTGAAGTTTCCAATGCAATGCCTTATCAGCTCTCTTCAGCCCTATTTCGAATCTTTCGCACCGGAGTTCGATGTCAATCCAAAGCGATCTATTTTTAGAATTTATAGAGATATCCGATTCAGCAAAGATAAGACTCCGTACAAAACCCACGTTGCCGCTCACTTTGTTCTTCGGGGAAAACCCAAAGGACTCGAAGGCTCGGGCTATTACATTCACATTGAGCCGGGTGAGGTATTTGTTGGGGGCGGGATCTACATGCCGGATAACGATCAATTAAAAAAAATCCGACGTGCGATAACGACGCGACAAGATGAGTTTTTGGGGATTGTCAGGAAGAAAAGCTTTGTCAAAAGATTTAAAGCTATTGAAGGGAATCGACTGCAACGGGTTCCGCGAGGCTTTGAAGAAGACCATCCGATGGCCGAATGGTTGAAACTTAAACAGTTTTTCGTCGGAGTTGAATGGGAAGAATCGAAGTGCTTCAAAGCGTCTTTTGTCGATGATGTTGCCGGCGCATTCGAAGATGCCAGCCCTTTGGTCAGATTCCTCAACGATGCAATGCGATAAACGCGAGCTACTAATACCCTCTTTTTGTCTTCTGCATGACCGTTCATGCCACGAAACAGTATTTCCTTTTCCACAAACCGTATGGTGTTCTTTGCCAGTTTACGGACGATCTGGGGCGAAAGACGTTAAAAGATTTCGGACCCTTTCCAAAAGATGTGTATTCTGTTGGAAGATTGGATCTCGAAAGCGAGGGATTACTGCTTTTGACGAACGACAACGAGGCCAAGCATCGATTGACCGATCCACGATATGAACACGAACGATGCTACCTCGCCCAAGTTGAGGGGATCCCATCTTCCGAAGCTCTCGAACGCTTGCGAGAAGGAATTCTTTTCAAAGGGAAAAGAACAAAATCAACGCATGTCCGGCTCCTGAGCGACGAACCGAAAATGCCCCAAAGAATTCCGGGCATTAGGATAAGAAAGACAATCCCAACTTCGTGGCTTGAATTGAAACTTCGGGAGGGTCGCAATCATCAGGTGAGAAAAATGACTGCATCCGTTGGCCACCCAACTCTGCGGCTTATAAGGATAGGGCTTGGCGCATTCAGTCTCGGGAATTTGAAGTGCGGAGAATGCCGCAGTCTCACTCACCAAGAAATCGAAAAGCTTCGACATAGCTTTTAGTGTTGGATCTGATTATTTGTTCTTGATATGACGATACATCTTATCGCTTTTTACCGATACTTCCACGAAGTTGCTCGACGGTGGTGCGAAAAAAATCGTGGCGTGCTCGGAGCCCTTTTTCTCTTCATTGCATCGCATTTATGAAAGACCGGTTACTAAAGAACGAACGGGCATTGATCGACAGGGTAAAGGCCGGAGATCATCGGGCTTTTTCCGCTTTGGTGAAGAAATATGAGCAAACGGTGTACGGCTTCTCATACAAAGTCTGCAGGAACAAGGAGAAGGCGGAAGAGGCGCTCCAAGACACGTTCATAAACGTGTACAAGAAAATTGGACAGTTTGACGGGCGGTCAAAATTTTCTACCTGGCTCTACTCGATAGTAACGAACAATTGCCTCATGAAACATCGCAAGCATAAAATCGATGAAAAAATGGTGTACCTCGACGAACCCCCCGTCGGCGTACGGGAGCACAGCCAAGCACAATCAATCGTCGCATGGAATGACACTCCTGCAGACCAGCTCGTGAACAAGGAATTGCGATCGCATCTTGATCATGCCATCCAACGCCTGCCTCTTGATTATAGAATCGTTTTCATTCTGAGAGACCTCGAAAATCAAACGGCAGAGGAAACGGCAAAAATTCTCAACCTTTCGGTCCCGGCAGTGAAATCGCGTTTGCGGCGGGCAAGGTTTTTTTTACACGAAGAACTTAACGATTATATGACTCACTAAAATGAAACAGACCCACATTCACACGCCAAGATGTAAGACCGTCTACAAATACATCTGCGACAATCTCGATGCAGGTATGAATTCGCCGGAATGTAAAGCGATCAAAACCCATATCGACCGGTGTAAGAATTGCACGGCGTATCTTGACTCCTTGAAGAAGACTTTATTTCTCTATCGCGAATATAAGGCCCCAAAAGTTTCTGCAAGAACCCACAAAAAGTTATTTGCCGCCATTTCGCTCGCATCGGGAAAACGACCATAAGAAGACGGTTGTCGCTGAACCCTTTTCATGCCGGCTGCATCCTATTTACAAGCATAGTTGTTAACGTCTATCAAATAGGAGCTTGATATGAAAAAGAATCTTGGGTCAATCGATCGTATTGTCCGGGTTATTCTTGCCCTTGCCGTTGCAGTCCTTTATTTCGCAGACCAAATCAGCGGAATGGCTGCGATCATTTTAGGTGTCGTGGCGGTAGTATTCGTTTTTACCAGCACGGCGTCATTCTGCCCCATTTATGCCCTCTTAGGCCTCTCCTCTAAAAAGGAAGCCGCAAAACAACCATCGCATTAATCCACCAATCAACGCAAGGAGCGCGCATGACCGAACACTTAACGAAAGAGACTTTTCTCAAGAAGGTCTTCAACTACGAGACAAACAAACAATGGAAGTTCGAGGGTGAACTCCCCGCGTTGATTGATTTCTGGGCGCCGTGGTGCGGTCCCTGCCGCATGGTCGGCCCCGTGATCGACGAGCTATCAAACGAGTATGCGGGAAAAGTTGATTTCTATAAAATTAATACCGAAGACGAACAAGAGCTTGCATCGGCATTCGGCATTCAAAGCATTCCTTCATTGCTCTTTATCCCCAAAAGTGGAGCTCCAAAAATGGCGGTTGGCGCGCTTCCAAAGCCGGCTTTAAAAAAAGCAATCGATGAAGAATTGCTTTCTGCCGTCAATTGAAAATTCGTTATGCAAGGCTTCTTGAAACGCATGAGCATAATCAAAATAAAATTTACAAAAGATGGAACCCGTAAAGAAATATAAAAGATTTACATACAACACTGCGCTTCAATGGCTTCAGGCGAGGCAAGGAAAGCTCTCTTCCGACACAAAACCTTTACTCGACGTTTCGAGCCCTCCAGAATTTAAAGGGGTTGCCGGCGTGTGGACGCCCGAAGATATGTTTGTGGCATCGGCGGAAGTTTGCGCGATGTCGACATTTCTCTCTTTTGGCGGGAAAAAAAATATCCCCCTTGTGTCATACAAGAGTTCAGCTGAAGGAGTCCTCGAATTCATCGACGGTAAATACCGGTTCACGAAAATTAGGATTTCTCCTGAAATAACGGTGGGTCACGATTGGACGCGTGAGCAGGTCGAAGAAGTTGTCCGCGAAGCCCATACCAATTGTCTGATCGCGAACTCGATGACTGCAGAAATTGAGATAGCCCCGACTATTGTGTTAGTTTGACCGGTAGGGGTCGTAGGGCGTGCCTCTCGCAAGCCCGAAGGGGATGTTGGCAAACGTCACACCGAGTACGAACTTATCCCATTGCCCGAAGGCAAGGAACATTCCAGGTTCAAACCAGCCCCATTTTACAAGCCCCGGATACACGTTGATCTGCGCGTTAGGGAGACGCGGGCCCGAAAGTAAAAGAGAGGTCATGAGGGAATTGTTGCGATCGTAGAAGACGCCAACAGCTCCATCGAGCGTTGGGGTGAGAAATCGAAGTCCTTTGTACCTGTTCTCATTGATACGCTCTGCCACCTGCCCGGCGCCGATGGAAATATTGTTTTCATCGTCGTACGCATAGCTCATCCCTACAATTGCATGGATCCCCCAATACAAAAATGCAGAATACTTCGGTGAGACAAACGGAATATTATGTTTCATCACAAACTGTTCGCCTGCATTGAATAGATGCCCGTCCGTCGGGTCGATGACGGGTTGAAGCGACCAGTCATAGACGGGAAGAGTGCTGCTGAAAAAATCCTTCACGTCGTTAATGCTGAAGAGGATAAACCCTGCAGTATTATAGATGAGCATATCGGAAATACAATCCACGCTCGTTCCTTCGTACGATCCGTTCTCGATCGTCTCGTTCATAAATTGATACGCTGAGGTCGTGACGAACGACCATAGATAAGGATAACTGAATCCGTGGTAGTCGTACCATTCGGCGGTTTTCGCGTACAGCATGCCTTCGCCGAGCGTGTGGTCCGAAAAATTAGGGACAAACTGGGCCGTCTGCGAATTTAACTGCAAATTGAATAACTCTTCGTTGTCGAACCTGCCCCATCCATAATGACTGATGTTGTAAAGGGGGCTTGAGATGTTCTGCCAGACATTTCTCATACCGATGAAATATGGCTGGTCGAAGACGTCTTTGCTGTGCGCGCCGTTTCGGAGAATATCATAGCTTCCGTTGATCATCATCGTGATCGGGTTGTAGTACCCTTCGGAACCATAATCCTGATTTGGATGATAAAAATAATATTTCTGACCCTGTGCGGTCGTTGTGGAAATAAAAACCAATACCGCAACGAAACATTTTGCGGATGTCATATTTATTTGTGTGAGATTATTTCAACTCGATCCCCTTTGTGGAGAGTGCCGTTTGTTTCCGGGATGACGTTTTGTCCAAAATATACTTCATTATCAAAGGTTCGGTATGTCGAAAGCGTTGCAAGCGGCTCCTTGCCCGCAATGCCCGTCGCTTGATCGACCGTCGTCGTCACACAGCGAGCGCAGGGCTTGACGACGTTGAGAATTACCTCTCCGATTCTGATCTTTCTCCACCGGTCTTCCTCGAACGCCTCACAGCCGTCGACAACAATGCTCGGTCTGAATCGGTTCATCGGCACCGGGGTGGATAAGCGCATGTTGAGGTCGTCCACCGACGCTTTGGACATCAGCATAAGGGGATACCCGTCGGCAAAGCTGACGATATCCGACGTTGTTCCATAGCGAGGGTTGACTTGACGGAGAGAGGTGTCCGGCATGAAGACAACCCTGCATTGAACCTGAAGAAACTCACAAAACCATTTTTGCACTTCGTCTCCGGCTGGAACGGCCTGAACCGTATCATCCCATATCCGAACCGGAACTTCGCCGTGTTCAGTGTGCGTAAACGGAATAGCAAGGCTTCTCATTCCCGGGCCGCTCACGAGAAGAGATGTGTTGTGTAAAGAGGTTGAGATTAAAGCTAACCGGGGGGCGGTGCGTTGAGAAATGAATTTGCCCGACTCATCCACGACCATCCATCGTCTATCGTGCTCGAGACCTCTTTGTTCAACCCGCGCAGATTGAAGCGCAATGCCCTTCGTGGATTTGATCGGATAAATGTTTATTTCGCTGAGGACCACAAAACCCTGCTTTGTGACAATCGCCTTCACTTAAAAAGATGATGCCAGTGTACAGAAAATTTCTCTCTCTATCAAGGAGACGAAAGGAAACGCCTTCTTTGCTCTTGCGTCGGAATAACGCATTGATCGTATTTTCCAAACCATCTGTAACGATGAGAAGCGACAAAATCGTAAACGAAATCTGAAATCGGCGCCGGAATGACTCTCAGCCCCGAAAGCTGTTTCCATCCACCACGAAAGTGCTTCATTGTTCTGAAGACGGCTGCCGACTTAGTGTAATGCTCATCCCCTTCCACAAGAACAATAAACGAAAGTCCTGTACCCGAGAGCCCAAATTTTTTTAAAAGAGGTTGAGCCGCGTCGGATTGAAGCGCCGCAAAGCGGACGACTCCGTCTTTGTCGTGTTTGATAACAAACTGCACAAACCTATCGCAGAGTCCACACACACCGTCGAAAAGGACAATCGGATGCTCGGCATTCTGCGTCATGGGAGACTCAGCAATAATTTTCTTCTCACCGGATTTTTTTCCGATTCCTCGGGGATCACCGAACAAATATCCTCGTATAACCGCATCGATGACGCCTGCCGAAAGCGCGGGTCGTTTTCTTTAAGGAGATGAAGTAATGCCATGCCGCGACGATGCACCTCAACGCTGTCCTGCGCCCACAACACCTGCGTAAAGAGTCCTATCATCCGGGAGGGGTGAAAAACTGTTTGCAGCGCTCGATCTTCATACGGGACGATCTCCGAACGCGTACCGTCGGGGTTATCAAGAATGACGCTGAGCGATTGCAGATATTTTTCTTCGACGCCGGCAAATGTCGGGTAGACCGCAAACGGCCATGAGTCGACGAGCGTGATGCCGCAAAGAACGTTGATAACGAGCAGCATTCCGCCGATAATGATCACTGGTTTAGATTTTCGATTGACAATTTGCAATTGACGATCGGCAATTTCCTGATGGCTGCCGAAAATTCCAAATCGAAAATTGGCATTCGGCAATCGACGAAAGAGCAGCACAAAATCCACAAAAGCCACATAACAGACGGCAAGCGACCAGAAATTGATGTGCGCAAAAAGATAGATGGCGAGATGAAAAAGTAATCCGCCGACCGCCGCTGCCTTCCTTGTGGATGGGAAAAAAACAAAAAAGATGAATGTCAGCTCAAAAAACATCACACCCAACCCTGCTGCGGTACAGAGCAGTGGATGCTGGTCGATCCTGAATAACGGCATCCATCCCAGCCTGAACCACTGAGCGTATAACATATCTTTCATCGTATCCGTCGTCGCCCAACCGATTCCGCCGATGATAAATTTCCATGCGCCCGCAAAAAAATAAATGATGCCTAAGAGCAACATCACGAAGCGCAACGGGATTGCATACAGCGAAGACGGTTGTAAAGGCGCTACATTTTTATTCTTGCGGGCGCCAAGAAGCGAATCCAAGGACAACGCATCTCCGCAAGGGGCCGCTGCAAGTATTGCCAGAAACCAAAGAAGGTGATGGTAGTGATCAATTTTTCCGAAAAATTGGGGCACACCGAGAACATACAACCCTAGAACTGCTGCGACTCCCGCTGATGTACGTGAAAAAAAACCGACAAGCCCGCTCACGCATGCAAGAATAAAAATGCACGAGAGAGCCAATGCCCACGCAGGGTTGATAGGAACGATAGTGAGCAGCCATCCCAGCCCGAACGGCGCCACGCGAAGCGCCGAAGGAAAACCGCTGAACTGTATCACTTGTGGAATATCACAATAGAAAAGAACGGCGCTGAAAAGTACGACCCGAAATATGGCAAGATTAATCGGATGGGAAACTTCGGAGAAAAAATTTTTAATCGTCGATGTCCCATATCTGAGCGCAACAAGAAATAAAATTTGGACGACGATGATAAGACCGAACAGGCGGGGTAGAACCGGTCTTCCGTTACGGAGGAAATATTCCAACGTTCTGTGTTCAGGGTCGATGCTTCGGTGAATGCTGACGTATTTGTTCACGTATGGCAGCGACCGTCCGTTGAAGGCTGCCTCAATGACGCGGTCTCCCGACATCGACCACCAGATCCATCCACCTATCGATGCCGCAATAATGATAAGCGAGAACAGTACAAGAAACCTTCGCATTGCTGGGGTTAAGATTGAGGTTTGAGGAAATGCATCAGACAATATAGCGAGAACATTTCATTTTCCATAAACAAAAAACCCTGCAGGAGCAGGGTGTTTAGCGCGCGAAAAAATCCGTCGTCATTTTTTTGACATTACATACTCATTAATTGCTGCGGCTGCTTTTTTTCCGGCCCCCATCGCTTTGATCACAGTCGCCGCTCCGATGACGATGTCGCCGCCGGCCCAAACTCCTTCGCGTGATGTTTTTCCAGTCTCGTCGGCGACGATGTTGCCATGTTTGTTCGTCGTCAACCCGGGAGTCGTTTTATTGATAAGAGGGTTGGAACCGTTCCCCGTCGCAACGATGGCTGCTTCGACCTCCAGTGTAAACTCGCTTCCCGGAATCGGAACCGGTTTACGCCGACCCGATGCGTCCGGCTCGCCGAGCTCCATTTTTTGACACTCCATGCCTGTAAGCCATCCCTTCTCGCCGATGAATCGAGTCGGATTTGTAAGAAGAAGGAATTCGACCCCTTCTTGTTTTCCGTGATGGATCTCTTCCTTCCTCGCGGGCATTTCAACATCCGAGCGACGATACACGATGTACACTTTCTCTGTCCAAGGCAATCGTCGCGCGGTGCGTGCTGCGTCCATTGCGGTGTTTCCCCCTCCGACGACGACGACGTGCTTCGCCATCGGCACCGGGGTATCTGCACGATTCGGAAATTCGAATCCCTTCATGAGGTTGACGCGCGTGAGAAATTCGTTCGCCGAATAGACGCCGTTCAAATTTTCGCCCGGAATTCCCAGAAAATACGGGAGCCCCGCGCCTGTACCGATAAAGATCGCGTCGAAACGGTCTTCTGTCATCAACTCGTCGATCGTCCGCGTCATCCCCACGACAAAATCGCATTCGATTTCAACGCCCAGTTTTTCGAGATACTCAACTTCCGCTTCCACGATCTGTTTTGGCAGACGAAACTCGGGGATGCCGTACACCAACACTCCTCCGGGTTTATGAAGAGCCTCAAAAATCGTGACCGAGTGGCCGAGCTTTGCCAGATCGCCCGCACACGTGAGCCCGGCAGGCCCCGCCCCGATGACGGCAATTTTTTTTCCCGTGCGCTCTGGGAGTTGCGGAACGGAAATTTTTCCGGATGCCCGCTCCCAGTCCGCAACGAACCGCTCCAGCCTGCCGATGGCGACCGGCTCAACCCGCGCGCCGATCGTGCACACCGACTCGCATTGCTCTTCCTGCGGACATACCCTGCCGCACACCGCCGGAAGGGCATTGGTCTCCTTGAGCGTTTTTGCGGCAAGCTCAAAATTTCCCATTGCCACGTGAAAAATAAACTGAGGGATCTTCACATTGACCGGGCAGCCCTCCATGCATCGCGGGTTCTTGCATTGGATGCATCGCTCCGCTTCCTCCATCGCAAGGTCCGCCGTGTAACCAAGCGGCACTTCAAAAAAATTTTTCGCCCGCTCCAACGGATCCTGTTCCGGCATCGGGTGCCGCGGAATTTTCATCCGTTCTTTATTCGTCAACTTCCTTTGTTCGGCAGTGGCCTCATTCATAATTCTCAATTCATAATTAGTAATTGCTCTTTTACCATGCCGCTGTTTCTCTTTGCTCTTCCGTCTGACATACTTTTTCAAAAATCTCCATGGAGATCTTTTCTTGGGGTGAATACATTTTCTGCCGCGCCATGAGAAGCTCAAAATCGACCGCGTGTCCGTCGAATTCGGGGCCGTCCACGCAAGCGAATTGCATCTTGTCGTTCACCACTACGCGGCAGGCGCCGCACATTCCCGTTCCATCCATCATGATCGGGTTAAGGCTGACAAGCGTTTGGACGCCGTGCGGCTTTGTGAGGTCGCAAACAGCTCTCATCATGATAACGGGACCGATGGCCAACACGACGTCCATCGGCTCGTTCTTTTCGAGCATTGATTTCAAGATCGTTGTAACAAACCCCTTGGTTCCGTAACTGCCGTCGTCGGTTGCAACGCGAACTTCGTCCGAGATCGCTCTCATTTCGTCTTCCATGATGAGCAGTTCTTTGGAGCGCGCGCCGATGATGGAAATTGTTCTATTCCCGATGAGTTTGTGAGCGCGAACGATAGGATGGATCGCTGCGATGCCGAACCCGCCGCCGACTGCGATGAATGTTTTTCCTTTTTCAACTCGGCTTGGAACCCCGAATGGGCCGACAACGTCCATGAGCGCGTCTCCGGGTTTCATCATGCTCATCATCGTCGTCGTCTTGCCGATAGCTTGAACGTAAAGCGTGATCGTGCCTTCTTCCTTATTCCAATCGGCAAGCGTAATGGGTATTCTTTCTCCCTCTTCGCGCAAGCGCAGAATGACGAATTGGCCCTCCTTGGCTTTCCGGGCAATATTCGGCGCCTTGATCACGTATCGGAACACCTTGGCGGCGAGATCATTTTTTTGTATGATGGGGAACACGTTTGTACCGATTAATGGGAGATCGCTCTCAATACCCTTATTGTTCCAACTTATGTGCCACGAGTCCGTCGTGCAAATTGCGCATCTATGAAAGGTGGAGTCTCCAGAATTAGGAATGTGCCAAGGAGGGTTTTCAGAAATAGGAATGGTTGATGAGAATCGGTGGGGGCAGTAAGATGCTGCCGTGGATCGAGGCCAAAAAATTCGGGGGAGCAAGGGGCGGGAATTAAAACGGGACCTTTTTCTTATACCATTCCTTCGTCACATCCATCCATAAAAACAATCCACGCCATTCGCCAAACTGCGCATAATGCTTTTCGATCGTGGAGTCTTTTACCCTTCTTCCTTTTTTGAACGCCCGATAGAATTCTCCGCGGCTCGATGAATCCAGTCCAAGATAATCGTAGCGTCCAAGAAGTTTCAGGATATTTCCGGCGGCGTACGGGCCCACTCCTTTGATCGCGCGAACTTCGTCAAACAATTCCTCTGTTGGAATTTTTGTCTGGCGCCATTGTTCGATGTCGAGCTTTCCTTCTGCAATGCGTCTCGAAAGTTCAAGTAAGTACGGAGCGCGGTACCCGCACCGGATTTCTTTTCGAAGAAAGGATTCAGAGCAACGTGCGATCTTTTCGGGAGAGGGAAATGATCTGATGTTTCCGCTAACAGTCGTTCCGAGCTTTGACACCAGAGCCTCGGCCATGATTTCGGTCAACGCCCAGCTGCAATTGGTGGTACAAATCATTTTTACAACGTCCTCGAACACCGTCGGGCACCGCAGCAACCTGCCGGCTCCTCGGTTCACAACCCATCGATGGTGAGGATGCCGCTTTGCTTCGGCGTAAAAAACGTCGAACGATTCATCGAGCCGCATCATCGACCGAATCTGGCTTGAGAGGCCGGCAACCTTTGACGATGACATGATAGCGCTTCCTTCTGCGTGGACGATTATTTTTTTCTTTCCCTCGACGAGGTCTAGGGCTGTGTATTTGTTATGGCCGTCGGGGAGAACAACACGAAGGCTCCGGTTGTTCGGGTCAACAAAAAAAGGAGGAAGCGCGCACCATCCATGACTATAGACTGTCGACCAAAAATTAAAGTTTGAAGGAGTATAGATCGAAAATTTCATCGGAGGAACTTCCGCTTTGATTTAATTTTTTATTTTTGCATTTTTCGTCAGTTCATCGAGGATGCATAATGAATCAACGCTGGATAGCTTTTCTCCGAATTGTCGTCGGATTGTTTTTTCTTGCGCAAGGTTTAAACAAGGTCGATTGGTACGCCTCATCGGAATTTCTCAGAACGAGCCTTGACCGGTTTGCCGAGAATGCGCCGTCCCTCTCGGCATGGTATCAAAACCACGTCGCCTACCCCGGCATCGAAGCGTGGGCCAGAATGATCCCCACCGGAGAAATGCTTATCGGTGTTGCGTTGATTCTCGGCTTACTCACGCGTCCGGCATTGATCGCCGCCATGGCACTCGTGTTGAACTTTCATCTCACCAGCGGGACCCTCTTTTCCAGAAGCTTCATCTACAATCCTTACGCACTCCTTCTCCTCTCCAACCTTCTTTTTCTCCTTGTGTCTAAAGCGGGAAGCGTTTTTGCGCTGGACGTCTCCGCGAGAAAGAAATCGCGCGCAAAGACCTCGTAACCAGCCTATCTCGTCAAAGCGCCGTTAAAAAAGTGGGTGACGGCATCAGTATTCCTTGTACCAAAAATCTTCTGAGGAAACAAATTTCTCTGAAAGGTATTTGAGCGCGTCGGTCAGTGCGATGCTATACAATGCCGGGCGTCGTTTGGCCAGCGTTACACTCAGCCGGTAGAGCGCGACTGCCTCGTCTCGTTTTCCTTCCATCTCTAGCACATTGCCAAGGCGCACGAGGCTCAGTACGGAATAGAGCTGTGCCGGTTCGCTTGCATCGAGGACAGACGCCCGTCGAAAATATTCTTCGGCTTTCTGGAGATCACCCTTGATCACTGCCGATTTTCCCAGAGAAAAAAGGGCGATGTTGCCCCAACCCGTCAGATTGTTCGGGTCGAGTTGGAGGAAGGTCGTCGCTTCGCGTTCAGAGTTCGCGAGGTCGTGGTCGATCACCCTGAAGCTGATGGAACTCCGTGCATGCGCCAACAGACGCAATCGCGGCACCCATCGAAGGAGAGAATAATCGGGGTCGATCTCGTTGCGAGTCGGCAGAAAGGGGAGGATGAACTCAAATTCTTGCTCCTGCCGTTCGACAAATACTCTCTTCGTGACGGAGCGAACATCGTTAGAAAGAACAATATCGACAGGCGTTATGAAAAGATCCCCGCGCTGGCTGACTGTGGCGCGGACCGAATAATTACCCCTGTTGGTCAACGTCACTTTCGTTGAGAGAATTAATTCGGGGAAACCCGTTTGGTTGACCCACTCGCTGAAGAACCAGCCGAGCGGTGAGCCGTACGCGTCCTCGCATATCTGTTGAAAGGCCCCGGCTGTAACCGGCGACTCCGCAAAGTCCTTATAGAGCGCTCTCACGACATCGTTCATCGCATTTTCGCCGATGACGTATTCCAGCATGAGGAAAATGTAAGCGCCTTTACCGTTGTAGAGGGCTCGCTCATTTTTTGCAACCGGATGTTCCTGACGCAGGGATTGAGTGGGATAAAAATCGAGCGTTTTTGACAAAACGCCTAACCGTATTTCGCGTTGTGCCTCCGGATCATTTTGAGTTTTATGAAGGAAATATTTTACCGCCAGGTACCGGAACCACCCCGCGTCGAACCAATGGGTTGAATCATTCACCGCGATTCCGAACATTCTTGCAACATCGTGGACCCATCTGCTTCTTTCGCTCGATAGTAAAACGGTCGTATCGTTCACAGTATACGCGTAGGAATTTCGAGCGATAATTGTACCCTGCGTGACAAGCCAGTCCGCCTGGTCGCTCTCCGCGCCGACCACGGCCATGCGGACGTTCGTGAACTCTTGGTGCCGGTGAGTGAACGCCTTATAGAAGGAATACGCATCGTCAAGCTGAAGGGCAACGGCGGCGGCAAGATCCGGAGCGAATCGGTTGGGGTTATAGTAGAGCGAAACGCGAACAGTTGTATCCGCTCCCTCAAAAACTTTTTCCTCAAGATCCATCGAGGCACAGAGTAAAAAGCATGATGCCAACGGGACTGCGCGCCGTTGAGTGAATGTCCAGGTTGTTGCCGACTCGGCACGATGAGACGAGTCGGCCTCTATGTTTGAGAGAACGGTGAACTCCGAAGGGAGCGTCGCTTCGAGGACGACCGGAGCCGACTGGTCATGGATGGGATCTGTGGAGGCGGATAGGACGGGCCACCACCGGGTGCTATCTGTCGACGCGAGAAGAAGTTCTCTTTCACCGATGAATGAAGGGAGAGAAGAAAGCGTATCGAACGCTTCCTCGTAAGAGATTTTTACCGCAATTGAATCCCCCTGCTTGAGGGAATCGTTGAGAGGAATGGTAAACTCTTTTATATTTTTTTCTTGCTCGGCTGTGTCTGCAGCAACTTTGATCTTTTCATCGGCGGCGTCGCGGATTGTGTTTATCGTCATGCGCGGGTCCATCGAAAAGCGGATATTTTGGACCGAATCCCTCAAGAGGTGAAGGTGAACGATCGCCTCGCCTTTCAGCGCATGTTCTCCGTTATTGACGGTCACGCGCAGTACGTACTCATCGATGGCTGCAGAAGCGCGGGAGGAGTCTTCTTGGGCAAACAGTGCATGCGTTGCGGCAAAAAATCCGGCGAGAAGAAAATATCCAATGCGAATGTTCATGTGCGCGGCGGGAAAAACACGGGTCGACGACCCATGGCAAAAAGATTATAGCTCAAAAGGATGGTCTACATCCATCTCCAACTTTAACGCCTTGTTTGCGTAAATTATTTTCAGACTCCCCTCGGGTATGTGGATCGCCCATTCTCCTTTTTCATCCTTTACAACGCTTCCGAAAAGTTTTCGCAGGCGGCGTTGAGTGAAATTCTCCCAAAACACCCAGCCAAAGAAGGCTTCACCTTCTTCGAGATAAAACGCGGGGACCCGCTCCCCGTATTCGCACGGGACGTCGGCAACCGTTGTCGGAAGGTAGTTCTTCTTGTCCATCTCGTCGATAAACACATTCGAGACATCGATGCCCGCGAACATAAGGTCGTGCTTCGATCGCTTGACATTCTTGCCGTCGATAATCTCCCTGAACGTATCGCGTAATCGCTTATCGAGTTGACTTCGGACGTTTGCCGTACTCATATATACTCCAGCAATTCCTCAGCGTTTCCAAGTTCAGTGGAGAAAATATAACACACCGTCACGCGAGAAGCAAAAGCGGTCGGAGCGATCTTGTGCTGCTACAGTTTGGATGCCATCAAAAATCTGCGGGCACGACGACTCCCTTAGATCGTCATTCCCGAACGCTTTTGTCGGGAATCCACTCCCCTTTGCCTCCGAGGTATTCAACCTGTAACGGTATCAACGATCTCTGTTCGTTGACATTATCCGACGGGTTGGATATATTGTCGGAGTTGTCGCGTGAAAAGAAAATTTTTCTAAAGAATGATTATGCCTGCGGTAGCACAAGACCGGGAAGCTCAAAAAAAAATTATCAGCGAGTATTTGAAAGCTGCGGATAAGTTTATCAAGTCCGCCGAGTTTCCCAAGGCTCTCGACGAGGTCAACAAGGCGCTGGGCGTCGAGCCGAATAATATGTACGCGCTCGCGTACAATGAGCGGATCAAGGTTGCTCTCGAAGCCGCGCGAAAAAAGGAAGAGGAGGAGCGTCTCAAAAAACAGGCAGAAGAACAAAAGAAGATTTCTTCCCCGCCTCAGAAACCGGCCGATCCTCCCCGCGCCGCAAACGCACCCGATGCGAAGCCTCAAGCGACGCAGGCGCCTCCTTCGCAACCCGTCCAGATCCCCGGCGACGACATGATTGCGAAGATCAAGAAAGAATCGCTCGATGCCGCGGAAAAAAAGGCGGATAGCCGGATCGACCTTCTGAAACAGGAGTTCGACAGCGCACAGAAGAAATTCCAGGAGGACCTTACGCAGCTCAGCGCCGCAAAAGAGGATGCAGAAAAAAAGCTTGCTTCGATGCAATCCCAGGCCGGAGGCGCCGGCGTCAGTTTGCCGAGCGCCGATCGCCTTTCTCTCCTGACGAAGCTCTTTCAAAAGGCGTGGGAAGATGGATCGGTTTCACCCGATGAACGGACGATGCTGACGGTTGTAAAAAATGAGTTAGGCATTTCCGAGTCAGACTTTGCAAAGGTCGAAAGCGAGTGCGGCTCTTCGTCATACATCGCCCATCTTCGCGAAGTGTGGAAAGACGGACTCGTAACGCCCGAAGAAGCGGAGAAACTCGAGGCCCTTCGCGTCTCTCTTAATATTTCCGCTGAAGAACATTTCAAACTCGAGGCGCAAGTCCGCAAGGAAATGCAGCCAAAGAAATAATTTTTTCCCGCCTTTCATCCCGCTTTTTGCTCCACCTTAAAAATTTTCCGCCTAAGAATAACCTTCCTGTAAAAAAAAGCTATCCCCCAAATACAATTGAGGACGACGAGCGTAAAGAAAAGATAGAGGTCGAGGCGGTGGAGAAAAAGGCATATCGTTAAGAAAACAAACTCGGTCCCGAACCCGAGAAAGCCCCCCAATCGCAAACCGATCGCGTCGGCGTACCATGCGTTCAATTTATCCGACGATGCAGCCCCTGTTTCTCCGCGGCTCCATTCATCGAGCCGCACCATAAGACGATCCTGCCAACCATAGAGAAAAAGAAATGTCTTCTGCAAACGCAGGGTTGTTTTGTCCTGATAAAAATCTTCGGGTTGAATTTCTTCCGTCACCCGATTTGTTTCGTATGTGCTGCGGGTATGAAGATACGAAGTCTGATAAAAGACGTGATAGGATACCCGCAGCGTCGTTCCCCAAAAACCAAAAAAGAGAACGAAGAAAGAAAATCCGAGACCATCCCCCTCATGCATCAAAACCGCAAAGCTCCCGCTAAAAAGAAGTGCGCTGACAAAATAATCTCCAATGGAATCGAGAAACCTGCCGCGGCGGCTGTAGAGCTGCTTCGCACGCGCCAACTGGCCATCCGCTGAATCGAGAAGATCCTTCAGGTAAAAACAAACAGCCGCTGCCGCAAAATCCGGCTGGCTGACGGCGAGAAAAATGGCGCCGACAACACCGAAGAGGACCGCGGCTATAGTGAGTTGGTTGGGCGTAATGGGGTAGGCGTACACGGCCTTTGCGATGAGCCCTGCAAGAGGCCGCTGGAGGTACACATTGACAAGTTCGTCGGAGAGATTCGATTTAACCGAATCGTCGTATGTATAGCCCTGTGACGGTGAAGGCATGCTATGGAAAGAGCGCTTCTGCCGCACGCAGATCTTCAACGGTATCGATCTCGATGCAGCGATGAGAGCCGACGTCAACGGGATACATCGCAGTTCCGTTGTCGATCATCTCTTGAAACGAGGCCTCATAATATTCACCGACATTATTTTCAGTTCGCACCCTTTTTTCCAGCGTTTGAAAGAGAACGATCGCGTCTCCGCTCGAAAATTTTTCGATGCCGATCGATTCACCGTACGCTGCAGCGGCGGGAATATGTTTTCCTATCCGGGCAAGGCTCCCGTTCGGCTTCAATTCCACTTTGATCTCTTCCTCTCCGAACGTCCCCGTCGTTCGAACCGCAACGCTGCTGCCGAACGGCGATTTGATCATAAGGGGAATAAGCTCGTCGTCAAATACGATGTCGCTGTCGAGGAGAAGGAGCTCGTGGCCTTCGGTCTCTTCTCTCGCAAGAAGAAGCGAGAACGCGTTGTTCGTCTTTTCAAAATCATTGTTGACGACGAACGTGAAATTGAGCGACGGAAAATTCCGCTTCAGAAGGTTCTTGATCATCCAATCCTGAAAGCCGACGACAAGAGTGAAATCGATAATGCCCGCATGAAACACCGCGCGGATCGTTCTTTCCAGAATAGATCTGTCGCCGACGTGAAGCAGGCATTTCGGGGTCGAATCTGTGAGCGGGCGAAGCCGAGACGCGGTGCCGGCGGCAAGAATCACACAGTGCATAGGGTCAGCGCGGCTCGGAAATTAATGCTCTCTCGTTGACAAAATATTCCTGCAGCTTTGTCAACAGCAGCGTATTTTGCTCGTGCCTTCCGATCGTGATCCGCGCATGGCCGGGAAATTCTTTTTCCGAAAAGAATTTAATGACGATGCCCGCATCCGTCAGATGTTTCCTTAGCGAATCGCGATCTTCATGGGGAAGTTTTACCAGAATGAAATTCGCTTCTGAACGATACGCTGCGCACCCGTCGACGCCGTCAAAAAATTCATAATACCGGTTCCTTTCATTCGCCGTGACGGCGGCAATATCTTTATAGTACGCGCGATCGTCGAACGCGGCGAGCGCGATCCGCTCCGACAACTGATTGTAACCGAGGTACCGGGCGCTGAAGGTGACGAGCTTCCCATAGCTCGCTCCGACAAATGCATAGCCGATCCTTGTCCCCGCGAGCGCATACAGCTTGGAAAACGTTCTCAAGACGGCGAGATGAGGATATTTCTGCGTGAGCCGCGGTATCGTCGCCGACGGCAGATCATTGAACCCGAAATACGCTTCGTCGAGCACGAAACGCGTGTCGCCGCACCGGCTCAAAAGATATTCAATCTCTTCGATCGATAATGCGTTTCCGGTCGGATTGTTCGGCGACGCAAAGAGAAGAAGCCGCGGCTTCACCGCCCGGACGAGCGAAACGATCTCCTCGATGTTGTACGAGAAGCGCAATTCGCCTGAGTACATCGGGTACTCGATGACGTTCCCGTCAACTTCGTTCGCGACGGATTTATAGTACCACCACGAATGCTGGGGGATCATCATCGCTTGTCCCTCTGAAAGGTAGCAGTGGACAATTTGTTTCAGCATGTCTTCGCTTCCGTAACTGAGCAGCACGTTGGATTCCGGAAGATCGTATTCGCGAGCGAGTCTTTCCGAGAGAATGCTTTTTACGCCGCGCGCATAATCGCGGGAATAATTGCTCAGTTCTTCCATCGATGCGCGGCGGAGAACGTCGTAACATTCGGGCGCCGGCCCGAACTGGCTTTCATTGCGGTCAAGATAGATTGTCGTATGATTGTTCGATGTCGTTTGCATATTCACCTCCGTATTCAACAGAAAATTAGCGGATGGCGTTGAACAAAGCAAGGATTTTATTCCTTCTTCGCAGGCGCGCCAGCGTTTCCGCCTTCCATTGCCTGTTTCTCGACGAATTCCACGATAAGCATGGCATCGCGTATCGGGTCGGCGCTGGGAGACGTAAAATCCGGAGAAAGCCGTGCTTCTAATCTCGTCGCTGCGTTGCGCACTTTGTCGGGAATCTTTGGTGACTGGATGAATGCGCGAATGGCCGCAAGGTAGTCGGCTGATACCGGCGCCTTTTCAATTTCATTGAGATGAAACAAAGCAATACCAGCAATGCGGCGAGCCGCCGTCCGGATTCGTCCGGGGTTTTGCGATTCGCGCACGCGAGACAACTCAGCGTCTATTTGACGAAGCCAGTCGATCATCGTTCGTTATCAAAGAGTATGCGACCAACGGCGCAATCTCTGCAGCGGTTTTGTGTGCAATATCGTTCGTACAGTTCAAGGATTCCTTGTTGTTGAAGCGCAGAGTGAACGGCAATTTTCCCTTCGAGCAGCTGGCTCTCGACTTTTCGGGTAATCCCGTTCTCATCAAGGAGCGGGATTTCCGTTGCAATGTCGATCGCCCGTTCATGCAATTCTTTCATTTCAAAAACCGCCGCGTAGAGACTGCAGAGCGGAAGAATTGTATTGATCATAATATCATACAGTCGCCGTAACCCAAGAAGGGCATGGGGCCTCGGCGAAGATTCTGCGAAAGAATAATGGAAGCTCCAATACGCATCCTCCTCAACATTCAAAACCGAAAGCATGTTCTCCAACTTTGTTCGCGCTGAGAAAGCGGCGTCGTTCGCGATCGCGATGAGAGTTGCGAAGATATTCCGGTAAACAATTTTCGGGAGAAATTGACTTGCAGCGGCGATGCGCACTGTGGGGAAATTCGCCGGGCGTGTCGGGCTAAAGATCCATTCGGTCGCGCTCATGTGGTCGATAATGGTGATTCCCTCCCTCATGAAATTTTCGCTGAGTTGATCCCAAAGGATCTTAAGTTCGTGGAGATGGATCTTTGAGCTTTGGTCTGTAACGGTGTGGACATCGGGCAAAAGTCCGGACACGCGGAACAGGAGCGCTTCAATCTCCGGAATGGATAATTGCCGGCTCGCCGATAATTTTTTGACCACCTGCACGGAAACTTTTTGAGCAAGCATGACGAACGGCATCCGATTTTGCGAATATCCCAATCCATCCATAATCCCTTCGTAAAGAAGCTGCTGCCATAGTCCATCGCCTCGCAGCCCCTCTCCCCGAGACGGACTGAGATCACCGGCTTCTCCAAAAATACGGCTCTGCTCATCTTCAATTTCGAGTAGCCGTGAGAGCATGACAGTCGCTTTGCCCTTTAATCGTTCGACGCTAAGGCGGCGAATCCATTCTTCAAGAACCGTCGAAACGATCTGCTCGTTCCGATGGAAGCAGCGAAGCGGTGATGTGCGGGAGCTATGTTCATCGCGTATGGTGTGCTCAAGGATCTTTTCCAGCGGGGACGAGAGAATATTTTCGATAACGAGTGTTGGTATAATCCGCCCGCTCGCCGATGTGGCGGGCGCATCGCCGCTCCGGCTTCGGAAAACGACATGAAGTATGACGCCGTTATATTTCTCATCTGCATTGTGGGCATGAGCAATCCAGTCCGCTTCCCACCGGTGAAACTCAATATCGCCCCGAAAAATTTGACCGTCAAGAGCGATAACACCGTCATGAAAATCCGGTCCGCTGCCTCGATTGAGCGATCCGGGGCTTATCACGACAAGACTTCGGCCGTCTTGAGTAACAAGTTTCTGGGCGTCGAGATATTGTCCCGCCCACAAATGACGTAGCACATCTTCGTGAATCACGATGGATTCCGCTTTTATCGAAAGGATTCGGAGAGAGCAACGGGGGAGAGCCCGGCGGATCAGGAATGAAAGATCTTTTCCCGCCACATATTTATTTCTTCCCTGAGTTTTTGTGCTTCACGGCGCGCCGCGTCGGCAAAATCTTCGCCGGTCGATGCGTAGATGACGCTGCGGCTCACATTGATGATCGCCATCATGCCGTGCGTATCACATCCATAACGAACGGCTTCTTCGACACTACCGCCCTGAGAGCCGACGCCCGGGATAAGCAATGGCACGGACGGGGCTTTCTTCCGCACCGATCGCAATTCTTTTGGCCGCGTAGCCCCGGCGACGAAGCCGATATTCTTTTTGGTATTCCATTTCAAACAGGCCTCTACCACCTTCTCGTATAAAAATTTGTTGCCCACTTTGAGGTGCTGAAAATCCTTCGACCCTGGGTTTGATGTTAACGCAAGAATAAAGGCGCATCGGTCGGGCGATTGAATGAAGGGTATAAGAGAATCTTTTCCCATGTACGGGCTGACGGTGACCGCATCGAATTTGAGCGTGTGAAAAAAAGTCGCGGCATACCGCTCGGAAGAATTCCCAATGTCTCCGCGTTTTGCATCCCCGATGGAGATCAGCGCGGGGGGAATGTTTCGGGACGACTCGATCATTGCCTGCCACCCTTTTTCCCCTTCGGCCTCATAAAACGCCGAATTTAACTTGTATGCACAGACCATGTCGCTCGTTGCTTCAATGATGCGGCGGTTGAATTCAGCCTGGGGGTTCTCGAATGTCCTTAAAAAACCCGGCAACTTCGCGACATCGGTATCGAGGCCGATGCACAGCAAGCTGTTGTTGAACCGCTGAGCGGCGCGGAGTTTACTGTTGAAGGTCACGGTGAAAGTTCAAAGTGAAAAATGCAAAGGGCAAAGTTACAGTGTAAAATTCAAACTGAATTTTCGTTCACGAAGGTTTCCGCTTACCTTTCGCAGTAAGAACGATGGAGCCAAAGATGTTCGTTGAACTGAGTACGATTTATGAAAATTTTGTGCTCTGAGTTCAAAGTGCAAAATGCAAGGGGCAAAGTTACAGTGTAAAATTCAAACTGAATCTTCGTTCATGAAGGATTCCGCTTTCCTTTCGCAGTAAGAACGAGCGAGCCAAAGATGTTTGTTGAACTGAGTACGATTTATGAAAACTTTGTGTTCTGGGTGCAGAATGCAAAGCTACAATATAAAATTCAAACTGAATCTTCGTTCACGAAGGATTCCGCTTACCTTTCGCAGTAAGAACAATCGAGCCAAAGATGTTTGATATTTCAGTTACTTCTCGAAGAAATATTTCGGCTTGTTCACCCGAAGCTCGATGTGTGTCTTTGAGCAATGAAAGCCATAATTTGCTTTCATTCGAAGACTTCAGCGATATCTCCATATATTTTACAAAGTCTTTTCTGCTGCTCCCCGCTTGACCCTCCACGAAGTTTGCAATGATGCTTGTGCTGCTCCGCAGTAACTGATCACTTAAACGGCGAGAAATATTATCATTCGGCAGCGAATCTATAAATTTGACGATGTTAATGACAAAATGATAAAGTCGGCGCTTGAACTCAGTCTTGAACGCTTGATTCCCCTGTTTCATTGTTTTCCCCCGGATGAAATGTTGAAAATTTAAAATGCAAAGGGCAAAGTTAAAGGGCAAATTACAAAATTGACTTCGCCACGGCAGGGAAAAATTTTAACCTTTACATTGTAACTTTGCCCCTTGCATTTTTCACTTTGCCCTTACTTCAGGTACTTCACCAGCCACCCAAGCACCGTTTTGTGCCAGAGCTCGCTGTTCAGCGGCTTAAGGACGAAATGTCCTTCGTCGGGGAAATACAGCATTTCGGAAGGGACGTGCATCCTTTGAAGCGCAGTGAACATCTGGAATCCTTCGCTGACGTCGAGACGATAGTCGAGCTGGCTGTGAATGACGAGCATCGGCGTTTTAAAGTGCGTGACAAAATTGCTCGGGGAAAATTTTTCGTACAATTCACGGTTGGTCCACGGCGTTCCTTTAAATTCCCATTCTTCGAACCATAATTCCTCCGTCGAACCGTATGCGCTGATGGTGTTGTAATCGCCGTCGTGTCCCACGAGTACCTTGAAAATACCCTCGTCGTTATGCCCTTCGATCCAATCGATCATATATCCGCCGTACGAAGCGCCGGCCGCTCCGACGCGCGACGTATCGATGAACGAGTATGTTTTCATGGCATACTTGACGCCATTCATAAGGTCGGTGAAAACTTTCCCTCCCCAATCGCCGGAAATTTCATCCGTAAATTTTTGTCCGTAACCTGTGCTGCCACGCGGATTCACCATAACGACGACGAAGCCGGGAGACGCAAACATCTCCGGATTCCAGCGGTAGTGCGTGAGGTCGTCCCATTGTCCCTGAGGCCCCCCGTGGATCAGATACACCATCGGATATTTTTTTGTCGAATCGAAGAACGGCGGCTTTAGCAAAAACCCTTCGACCTTCGTTCCGCCCGCGCCGTCGAACCAAAATTCCTCGAGCGGATTCATTTCGATCGTCGCGACGCTAGAGTCGTTTGTCGCCGTCAGTTGTTCGAGATGTCTGCCATCGACATCCATTGTCCATACTTCGTGTGGGTTTCGAACAGTCGTTCTTGTAAAAAAGAGCGTCTTTCCATCGGGGGTGACCCCAAGACCGCCGGCCACAATTTTCGAAGACACTCGTTCAACTTTCGCTCCTGCTTTTCCCAGGGGCAATGAAACTTTATAGATGGGATGATAGCCTTCGTCGTCTGCATCGAAATACAAAGCTTTGCCGTCCGGGCTCCATGCTACTTCGTCTGGGGAACGGTCGAAATTCTCCGTAAGATTGACCCGCTTCGCAGTGGTGCGGTCGTAAAGAATGATGTCGTATTTATCCGCTTCGAACCCGGCGCGCTTCATCGCCCGGTAAGCAATATACATGCCGTCGGGAGAGTAGAGCGGTTGATTGTCGTTTGCCTTGTTTTCGGTAAGGCGTTGCGGTTCGCCGGCTGGTTTTCCGTTCTGCAGGGGAACTGTAAAAACATCATTGTTCGTCGAGATAGCGACCATCGGGTCAGTGTTGCGGACGAATGCGAATTCCTTGCTGTCCGGTGAAAAAGCATAGTCGACGTTCCCGCCGATATCGATCGGCGGAGAATCGTAATCTCCCGGAGTTGCGTCGACAGCTTGTCCACCGGACGACGGAAGAATAAAAACGTGGCTTCGCTTTCCGTCAAGGTAGTGATTCCAGACACGGTAAGGCAGGCGTGTAAAGATCTTCGCTTTCACTTTGCTGCTCTCCATTTCATCGAGCCGCGCTTTATTGCAGCTGTCGGTAGCGCAATCGGGAAAGACGTCCGAAGCGACTGCAAAATATTTTCCGTCGTGTGAAACGACGAGTCCGGAAACGCCGGCAGCTATCGAGCTTATTTTTTTAGGCTCGCCTCCCGTAACAGGAACGGTATATACTTGTGGGTCCCCGTCGCGGGACGAGATGAATGCAATCGTCTTTCCGTCGGGGAGCCATCGCGGGGAATCGTCCGCTTTCGGGCTGTTGGTGATCTGCCGCGCTTCCCCGCCGGACGTTGGAATAAGCCAGATGTCGCTGTTGCTGCCATTGGTCACTTTGCTGTAATACGTCACGGTATAAGCGATCCATTTTCCGTCGGGTGAAATTTGCGGGTCAGCCACTCGTCCCCAACTGAAGAGGTCGTCGAAGGTAATGGCATGCCGTGCCTGGGACAGTGAACAATGAACAGTGAAGAGTAGAGAGAGAGCAGTAAGGAGTATGGAGCGGGTGCGGTTCATAGATGAACTCCGGGTGGTTGGGAAAGTGTAAAGTTAAAAGTGCAAAAGGCAAAGTTACCGTGAAAAATTCTAAGTTGAAGAATGGCTACTTCTATAAAACGGCCAAATGAAACCAAGTAGTCACTTTAAACTTTACCCTTTAATTTGGCCATTTGCACTTTGAATCTTGAACTTACTTTTTAAAGTTCTTCCACATCATCGATTCAACGGGTTTTATCGTCCGTTGTCGGTATTTTGCATTCTTCTTCATATTGTACATTACCTCGACATCCCCGTCGATCACGAAATAAAGGATCTGGCCGATGGGCATTCCCGCATAGATGCGCACCGGTTGTCGGACCGAGATCTCGAGAGTCCATGTGTTGCAAAAGCCGACATCTCCTTTGCCTGCGGTCGCATGGATGTCGATGCCGAGTCTTCCGATCGAGCTTTTGCCTTCAAGAAACGGGACGTGGCGGAGGGTCTCCGTATATTCTTCCGTCACGCCGAGGTATAGCTTGCTCGGAACCAGGATGATCCCTTCCTTTGGAATGTCGAAATAATGAATTTGGTTGTGTGTTTTCGCATCCAGGATCTCGTCGTCATACATCGCCAATGTTCTCCCGAGATGAACGTCGTAGCTGTTCGAGCCAAGATATTTTCGGTTGAACGGCTTGATGAGAATCGAGCCGCGCTTTATTTCCTCGAGGATCTTTGTGTCGGAGAGAATCATAAGAGCAATTAAAAATTAAGAATTAATAATTATGAATTATGCATATCCGGGCGTGCTAAGGATGGCGGTGGTCGTTGTACGGAAAGCCATGTTGTGTTTGGGGAGAAAAATACTGGCGTGGAGTAAATGTAAGAGATTTTCTTTGAAATGCAATTTCTAAACCTTAAACCTTCCGAAGGTTTCTTTGGCAAAATTCCGAAATATCGCTTAATAGCGAGAGACCTTTTAAAGCAATCCTTCGGAAGGTTTTGTCGCATAAAAGAAAAAGCCACCGGCTTTCGCTCGATGGCTCTTCTCTTTCGTAAGGGGGCTGCGTTCGGGAGCTACACCCCGTCCTTTTCTTTCGGGACCTCGGACGATACGCGCGCGATGTTATATGCGCGTTTCCCTTTTTGTTCGACACGAATTTCAAACTTCACGTTGTCTCCCTGCCGAAGCTCATCCCGGAAGCCGGTATCTTTCACATTGCTCTTATGAAAGAAAATGTCCTCGCCTTCGGGCGTTGTGAGAAAGCCGAATCCCTTTGTAGAATTAAAAAACTTTACGGTGCCATTGAGCATTTTTGGAGCCTCCTTCATCTCCTCACGATCGAGGGTCGGATGATAAAAACGACGTCCCGCGATGAACACGGGACGTCGTTGAAAATACCGTGCGTCGTTAGACTTTCTGCACGTTTGCCGCTTGAAGGCCCTTCGGTCCGTTTTCAACTTCAAACTGGACCTGGTCGCCTTCGTTCAAGTTCTTGAATCCTTCTCCGACGATCGAGCGGTAGTGTACAAACACATCCTCGCCCGACGGCCGTGAAATGAACCCAAAACCCTTGGTACGGTTAAACCATTTTACTGTTCCTTTTTCCACGGAACGTATCCTTTCGATAAAGATTTTTCAAAACTCCTTCCGCTTTCGGCCGAAAGCTCGACTCGTTCACCGGAAAGACGTACAGCGTTGACTCTTGCTGCCATAAACAAAGAATCGCATGAACGGCTTGCTGCATCTACCCTTCGATGCGATCAGATTTCGTCTGTCGATGTTTCAGAAATTGGAAGGAAAGATCCCGCCTTTGTTTTTGAAAAATCTCAAGCGAAAAGCAATGACAAGCGCAATAACGATGTACTATTATTTGCGCGTTCAATATACTGTTATTCGCGGAGAAGAGCAAGGGTTATTTCATTTGAGGTTTTTAGTTCTTGGTTCTTGGTTCTTGGTTCTTCGTTCTTAGTTCGTGGTTCTTGGTTCTTCGTTCTTAGTTCGTGGTTCTTGGTTCGGTACTGAGACCAAGGATTCTAGTATTTTGTGATTGTCCTGAGATTTGGGTATCGAGTTGTACGCCAAGCACTCTAACCCAGAACGAAGAACCACGAACTACGAACGGAAAACGATATTGCCTCTCACAAAAAAAATCGTATCTTTGCACTCATTCTGCTCCAGATATTCATAACAATTCTTCATGGCAAGCACGTACGATTTTGATCTGATCGTCATCGGTTCCGGACCCGCGGGAGAAAAAGGCGCAGCGCAGGCGGCGTACTTCGGGAAGAAAACGGCGATCATTGAAAAAGCTCCGCGCGTCGGCGGTTCGGGCGTCAACACCGGCACTGTTCCCAGCAAAACTCTCCGTGAAACCGCTCTCTATTTTTCCAACTTGAGGCAGCGAGGCCTCTACGGCATCGACTACAGCATCAAGGAAAATATTTCCATTGAAGATTTCATGTACCGCAAGACTCATGTCGTGAACAACGAATGGGACCTTATCTATCAAAACCTCGAGCGGCACAATATTGAACTGATCTTCGGCCATGCCTCTTTCGTCGATGCGCACACTGTGGAGGTCGAACGGGAGGGGATGATCGAGAAATATACCGCGGAGTTCTTCCTCATCGCCACCGGTTCGATCCCGAACCGGCCGGATAATTTTCCGATCGACGACCGTTTAGTGTACGACAGCGATTCCATTCTCAACATGGACCGCATCCCCAAAAACCTCGCCGTGATCGGAGGGGGATTCATTGGCTGCGAATATGCGACGATATTTACCGCGCTTAGAATTCCGGTAACCCTTGTGGAATCCAAGCCACGGCTGCTCTCCTTCATCGACGGAGAGATTGCCGAACGCCTGCACAAACACCTTGCCGACCTCGGCATGACGGTTCTGCTGAACGAAGAGTACGACCGCATCGAAAAAGGGACCGATGCAGCGACGGTTCATCTTAAAAGCGGAAAAAAATTCACCGTCGATAAGGTTCTTGTCGCGGCAGGCCGGTATGGAAACACAAAAAACCTCGGCCTGGAAAAGCTTGACATTCTCCCCGACGCTAAAGGCCATCTAGCGGTAAACTTGCAGTTCCAAACGACGGTTCCGAACGTTTACGCTGCCGGCGATGTCATCGGATTTCCTTCGCTCGCCTCGACATCGATGGAACAGGCCCGCGTCGCGATGTGTCATGCATTTAAGCTGGAGTACAAAAAACAGGTCTCGCCGTTTATCCCCCTCGCCGTTTATTCGATTCCCGAAATTTCTTACGCGGGATTGACGGAAGAAAAATTGAAGGAAAAGGGGATTCCCTATTGTGCCGGCCGCGCGATGTTTGAGCTGAACGCGAGGGGACAAATCATCGGCGACCTTACAGGCATGGTCAAGCTTCTTTTCTCTCCGTCCGATCAAAAACTCCTCGGCGTTCATATTATCGGGGAGGGGGCATCGGAACTTATTCATCTCGGCCTTTTTGTCCTCTCACAGGGACTCACGATCGATTATTTTATCCAAGCAGTGTTCAATTTCCCGACGCTTTCCGAGGCGTACAAATATGCGGCGTACGACGGGCTGGGGAATTTGCAAAAGATGAAGTGAGCTTCGGGATAAATATTACATGATTTCAAGATTCTATTGCTCCCACTTATAGATTTTGCAGTTCCTTTCTTCGATGCCGCACGCTTTCACTCATTGACAAACTAACCTAATTTTGCTACTATCGTGTAGCAAATTCGTCGCCGCACCATCCTTTTATTAAAATTCCAAACGGTCAACAGATGCCCGCAGCAGAAAAACATATCGGTGTGATTTATAGCATCAGCAGCTCGACTGCCATTGCATTTCTCGACGACTCCATCACCGCGATGGAACGGACGATAAACGGAAAGGTCTACCGCATCGGACAAATCGGATCGTTCGTGTCGATTCCCGTCGGCTCGACGAGCGTCATCGGAATGGTCGGGCGCGTGCGGCTTGCCCCGCTCCCCGACGGCGCCGCTCCTGCTCAATCTTCCGCAGCCGACATTGCCAAGGCGAAGAAGGAAATGGAAATTCAGCTTATTGGCTCCGTCGTCAATGCGCGTTTCGAGAAGGGGATCGCCAGCTTCCCGCCGATCGGCGCGGACGTCTTTATGACCGACGACAGCGACATGACCGGCCTTTTCTCGACCTTCGCACAATTTGGTTTCGCCATCGGCGACATTTCCGGATACCTGGGGGAACGTCAGTATATCGACCCGAATAAATTTTTCGGCAAACACATTGCGCTCCTCGGGTCGACCGGTTCCGGAAAATCGACGGCGGTCTCTTCGATACTGCAGAAAGTGCAGATGTTTTCCAACACCCATGTGATCATCCTCGATATCCATGATGAATACAAAGCGGCGTTCCGCGATTTCGGCAACATCATTAACATCACCGACCTTGAGATGCCGCATTGGTTCATGAACTTCGAGGAGATGCGCGAGACGTTCGTCGACGAGAGCGAGCCGTCGGCGCAAAGCCAGGAAATGTTATTGAAGGACCTTGTGCTGAACGCGAAAAAAACAAAGAATCCGACCATTCAGGAATTCATCACGATCGACTCGCCGGTGTATTACGACCTTAACGAAGTGCGCGCAAAGTTCCAGTTTTACGATACCGAGCGCATCACCGGCTACGGCAGCGGAGCCCCGTCGCGAGAAGGCCCGTTCTTCGGGCAGTTCACGCGGTTCCTTGTGCGGCTCGACAGCCGCATGACGGATAAGCGCTACGAGTTCATGTTCAAGCCGAAAAAGTTCAAAGATTCCAACGCCATCAAAGACGTCATTTCGCGCGTCCTCGGTATGGACAACAAAAAGCAAATTACCGTCATCGATCTCAGCGGGGTGCCGTTCGATATCGTCAACGTCATCGTCTCGCTGCTCGCTCGCATGGTGTTCGATTTTAATTTCTGGAACAAAAGTAAATCGGATTTCCCGGTGCTTCTCGTGTTCGAAGAAGCCCATAACTATCTGCCCCAGGTCCCCTCGGCGCATAACCACGCCGCCCGCCGGACCGTCGAACGCATTGCCAAGGAAGGAAGAAAGTACGGCGTCGCATGTATGATCGTGAGCCAGCGTCCTTCAGAGCTTTCCGAAACGATCCTTTCGCAATGCAATAATTTTATCACACTCCGCCTTACCAACCCCACCGACCAAAATTACGTGAGAAAGCTCGTTCCCGATTCTTTCAGCGGGCTGTTCGACATCCTCCCGACACTTCGCCCGGGAGAAGCGCTCATCATCGGCGACTCGACGCCGCTGCCCGTCCGCGTTCTGCTCGATTATCCAGCTCCGCCGCCGGACAGCGCCGATATCAAGTTCTACGATAAATGGGTCGCCTCCGAAAAAACGACCAACGTCTCGGACGTCGTCGAACGATGGTGGAGACAGGACAGGTCGTAAGGGCAATGAAGAATTAATAATTAAGAATTAAATTTTCTACTACCGAATCATTTGATGGGTGATTTTGGGAAACACAATTCTTAATTATTAATTTTTAATTATTCATTGATGAAAAACCGCCTCGAAGTAAAAATACTCCTCCTTATCATTGTCGTCCTTATTGCGGGGTTCGGGACGTACGTGATCGTTTCGATCAACAGCCAGTCGAGCATGCTCATCGAGCAGAACCGCGATAAGTCGATGCTGTTCGGCCAAACGATCATGGTCGGCATACGGAACGTCATGCTCTCCGGCAAAGCGAGCTACGCGAGCACGTTCGTCAACGACGCCCGCGATAGCCTGACTTTCGGCATGCTCAACGTCTATGACCGCGAGGCGAACGAGGTCTTTCAGGAAGAAGGAAAAGGAATTATCAAGAGCACCGACGATCCGAACGTGCGCCGGGCGATTGAGACACGGCATGAAGTTGAATTAATGTCCGGAGAACGCGGAGGGATATTCACGCGCCTCGAACCACTTATGAACGATAAAGAATGTCAGCCGTGTCACGGGACGACCCATGTAATCCGCGGCGTCACATGGGTCTCGCTAAAACCGGAACTCATGGCCCCATCGGGACCCGACCCCGCGACCGAAATCAGCGAGATCGTGTGCAACACCCTCGCCGCGAGTTTTCGCAACATCATGGTGTCGGGCGAAGGTCCGCTGATGGACACGCTCATCAATCATACTGCGATGTTGCCGTTCGTCGAGCGGATCCAGGTGTACGACCACTTCGGCGACCTCCATTTCGGCGCCGAGAAAAATGTTGAAACGCCCGAGGTCGTCCTTCGCGCCATAACGAAGGCGGCGCCGATCGAGAGCTTCGACAGGCGAAAAGGTCTGCTCACACGATTCATCCCCCTCCGGAACGAAGAACGATGCCAAGTCTGCCACAGCGCAAAAAACCCGTGGCGCGGAATCATGGTGGTGACGTTGCGGCTCGATCATCTCAAGCAAAACCCGGACTCCCTTCGAAAACAGCTGACGGTCATGCTTCAGGCGTCCGTTGGAGCGGGCTTTCGAAGCATTATGCTTGTTGGGAAAGGGAGCTTCGTACGCTCTTTCATCAACGAGGTCCGCACGATTCCGGCGATACAAGACCTTCGCGTATTTGATAGGGAAGGCAACGAGCGCTTCGTCGACCTCCCGGTGAAAGAAGAGGGGAAGCTCATGGCAAGAAAAGTGCTGGAGACACAGAAGGTTATCGAAACAACGCAAACAATCGGCGGGGAAGAATATCTTGTCCGGTACTCGCCCCTTATCAACGACAAGCGATGCCAGGGGTGCCATGGCACCGACCACAAGGTACGGGGCGTCGTCGCGGTTGCGGCGTCGATGGCGGAGATCAACGAAGCTGTCGGCAGGAATAAACTATACTCGCTCTTCGCGGGCGCGCTCACGATATTTTTTGTCTGGTTTGTTTTGCGTCTCTTTATGAAAAGGGTCGTCGTGCATCCGATCGGCAATATCGGCGACGTCGCACAGCGCGTCGGCGAGGGAGACTTCTCCGTCAGCGCAAACGTCCAATCGAAAGACGAGATCGGCGACCTTGCGCGGCGTATCAACGAGATGATCATCGGCCTGCGCGAGCGGTTCCATCTCCAAAAATTTGTCTCTCAGCAAACGGTCGACGCAGTACGCCAGGCGGACTCCATGGGAGTGAAGCTCGGAGGAGAGCGGAAAGTGGCAACGGTTTTCTTTTCCGACGTAAGAGGGTTTACCTCTTTCTCTGAAAAGGTCGAGCCGGAACGTGTCGTGACCATGCTGAACTCTATTCTCAGCCGCCAGACGGCGATCGTAAAAAAATTCGGAGGAGATATCGATAAATTTGTGGGGGATGAACTCGTCGCGGTTTTCCTTGGGGATGAGATGGTTGAACGCGCCATCCGGTGTGCGGTTGAGATCCAACAGACGATGAGCAATGTCGCAACGACTGCCGGAGAAGATGTCGGCATCGGGATCGGCATTAACACGGGTGAGATGGTGATGGGGGCAATGGGAAGCGAGGACCGGATGGATTTTACCGTTATCGGCGATGCGGTGAACCTTGGAGCCCGATTATGCAGCGCCGCATCGCGAGGCCAGATCCTGGTCTCAGAAAACGCAATTCGCTTTCTCACCTCCACGGATCCGATGAAGCTTGTGAAACTCGACCCGATCCGCGTGAAAGGAAAAGAGCGGGCAATTGAAATTTTCGAAGTGCAGCTGACGGCGTAATGTTTTTTAAATCGGTGATATGAAAGAGTTCATGCGAAAATTCCTTTTCAGCCTCTTTCTCCTTTTCCCATCCTTCATACTTCCTCTTCAAGCCCAGGTCGATCTCATCGCGCCGAAGTGGGAAGTCCGCGCCGTCTGGCTGACGACCGCGGGGGGAGCCGACTGGCCGAAGACCTACGATGTCGAAGCGCAAAAGAGGTCTCTCGTCGAGATCTTTGACGTCCTTCAAAAGAAACATTTCAACACCGTTTTTTTTCAGGTGCGTCCGCGCGGAAACACATTCTACAAATCGCGCTACGAACCGTGGGCGGCGGAATTAACCGGCACACTTGGGCAGGACCCGGGATGGGACCCGCTCGATTTTGCGATCAACGAGGCGCATAAGCGCGGAATGGAGTTGCACGCATGGTTCAACGTCGCAAAAGTGTACAACGGCGGCGAACCCCCGCTAAGCTCTCCGAGACACATTCTCCGCAGCCATCCCGAATGGGCGCAGCTCTACGACGGCGAATGGTGGGTGGACATGGGGCGGCCGGAGGTGCGCGCATACACGGAAAATCTCATCATGGAACTGGTGCGCCTCTACGACCTCGACGGAATTCATCTTGATTATATTCGGTACCCCGGGGAGAAATTTGACGATTGGAATTCCTTCCGCCTTTACAGCGACGGCGTCGAGCGGGACAAGTGGAGACGGAACAACATCACGACATTCGTGCGCGAAGTGTACGAACAGATCATGGCGGAGAAACCGATGATGAAGGTCGGCTCTGCGCCGCTTGGGATCTATAAGCCGATCCCGGGCGCGCAATCGGGCTTCTCGGCGTACGCAGAGTTATTCCAGGATGCAAGACTGTGGCTTCGGGAAAAAATTCAAGACTACGTCGCACCTCAACTCTACTGGGATTTCGGAGAGCAGACGAACCCGAACGACCCGGACTTTCGTGCACTGTGCATCGATTGGGCGCAAAACAGTTATGGCCGGCATGTGTATGCCGGTCTCGGCGTCTACCGCGAAAACATCCAAAAGGAAATTACCGAGCAAGTTTTCTTGACGCGTACGGTCGGGTGCCAGGGACAGTCGTTCTTTCGATACGAGAACATTCTCGATTTGCCCGGCATTGCCGTGACCTACAAATACCCCGCACTTATCCCGCCCATGCCGTGGAAAGATTCCATTCCTCCGCTTCCGCCGAGCGACATCACTGTTTTCAACGGCGCCGATCATTCAACGCTCGTTCGTTGGAAAGAACCCGCCGCAGCCATCGACGGGGACGAAGCTGCGCAATATGTTCTTTATCGTTCAACCGACAAAGATGTGGACATCAACAACCCGCGGAATATTCTTGCCGTTATTCCCGCTCCCGACACAATGTATGTCGACGACCCACCGAACAATAACATTCAATACTATTATACTGTGACGGCCCTTGACAAGGGAAATAACGAAAGCGCGGAAATGACCTCTGCGCTGATCGCGTCGCCCGACAACAGCCCTTTACCCGGAAATTATTCGCTCGCGCAAAACTATCCCAACCCATTCTCGGATAGAACGTACATTTCGTACGAACTCAGCAAACGAAGCCCCGTCGAATTGACCGTGAGGGATTCGACGATCGATAGAGACATCGTTATTGTGAAGGAGATACAGGATGCCGGAACGTACATCGTAGCGATCGATGCAAAGCTTCTAGCTAAGGGGAAACATCGATACCAATTGAAGGCAGGGGCGTTTGTCGCGACAAAATATCTCGAGCGGGGGGAATGATTTAGGCAAACGGGGATAGGGGGGGCCAATAAAAACAAATCGCAAGATTGCAAGATTTAATGAGCGGAGATTGTAAAGTGTTTCTCCGCTCATTTTGTTAAGCGTCGGGAAATTATTTCAGAGAAAAAGCCGATGCAACTTCATCGTTCAGCGTAATAATATAATTGTTGTCCGGAGACGGATAGAGTCCAGTATCCTTGTCAACTTTCACCTGCCAATCCACTGCCCCACTCCCAAGATCGATCTTCGTCAGTTTTGAGTCGATGCAGTAAACGAGCTTGTTGTCTACAAGCTGCGGGAAGTAACGAACTTTTTTCCAGTCGAAACTCCATTCGCGGGTCCAAAGCGGCTTCCCGGTTGCCGGATCGATTGCCGCAATCCCTTCCGGACCATACACGACCATCTTCCCCCCGGAGTACTCAAACCGCAGCGGCTGGGTCATTTTATGGTCACGCTTGTTGTATGCGAATGCTTTTTCGAACTCAATGGCGCCAACATCGTTCTTCTTGAGGCTGAATTCCCAATCTATTTTTCCTCCGTCGCGACCGAGCTTCAGGGCATAGACTTTTTCGAGGTCGGAGAAATATAACTCCTTGGCGTCCGGATTATAGTATGAAGTAAAATCAAACGGCTTTACGACCTTTGACCGATCGCCACCATACCCCTGCATTGCCAACTTCATTTCATGGAACGAGAACGAAGCATGGGTGTTGGACAGGCCAAAGTCACCCTCTGCCAGCGCCGGATCATTCTCTGTTTCTGTGCGCCAGAGGATCTTTCCGGAAGCGGGATCAACGGCAAGAAAACAGAACGGCTTCGTTTTCGAATCCTCGTCGACATCGAGCTTGTCCTCGGTCGCCTGGTTGTTGAGATGGGCGTAAAAGCTCTGGTCGCCGATAAGGAACACTGCGGTGTAAGCTTTTTTTCCGCACTTTGCGTAAAGAACGCCGTCGATCATTGCCATGTCGAATACCTGCGCGTCATCAAGCTCCTTTTCGATGCTCCACAGTTCCTTCCCCGCTACAAGATCGAATGCAATTAAACGGTTCTCGCCAGTCAGATAGACCACGTTGTTGTCCACAAAAGAAGCGCTCGTGAACTTATCGGATTTATCGAGGATCGGGAAATAACTTTTGTAAACCACGGCTCCCGTTTTCTCATCGACAGCGCAGAAACCTTCGCCCCCTTCTTTGCGCGTGTCCGGGTTAAGCATTTCTGCAGACGTAACGATCGCCGTAATAAGTCGGCCGTTTTCTTCCATTACATCGTAATCAAATCCGATGTTCGAATACCCAAAATCGGCGCCGCTGCCGATAGTTGAAAGCCCAAGCGTTGCCATGGCCAGGTATGCTTTCCCGATGGAGCCGAGGAGGCCTCCGCCATGAGAGACAACATCTTTCCCGAGTGCAACCGTCGTCTTGTATTCGAGATTACCCGTCAGCAGGTTCACTTTCATGGCATAAAGATATGTGCCGCTTTCATCCCCGCCTTTACGCGGCCGGGCGTATGTCACGATAGCATCTTCGCTATCTTGCGCGATGTACCGATGGGCGAAGCCTTCAAAATTGGGGTCGCCTTCTTTCGTTTGCCACATGATTTTACCGCCAACAAGATCGATGCCCACCATTTTGTCCTTGAGGCTCATGAGCAGGACGTCTTTGCCGTTGACGACATACGGCTGCATTGTGCGGATATCATCGTAGGGAACGTTGACTTCCACGACCGAGCCATTTTCCATGTTGAAGTGAACGATCTTATCTTTCGTGAACACCGCACACCCCTGCGTCGTCGGCATCAAAACCTGGTGCGAGTCGTCGATATCAAGTTTGCGTCGGAGGATCTCTTTATTGTTAACGGCGTCGATAACCACTACCTCTCCATCTAACACAAGCAGGATCGCCTCGTCGTCGGGCATTTGATAATACCAATTGAGGTCTTTTTTCACAAGGTCGTAGTCTGGCACGTAGTTTTCTCCGACAAAAAGCTGCGCGCCCGTGGCGATGTCGAATAAACCGGCTTTATCTCCCTTCAAGAGCACAAGGTCTTTTCCTTGTTTAGGAAAATCGAACAGGACCGGAGCCCCTTTGTCTTTGGCTTTTGCGTTGATGGTAACGTTGAGAAGTATCTTCCCATTTGTCGTATTGAACAGGACACGTTGATCCTCATAACGAATCATCAGGGCGTCGTTCGCGATCTTTTCCCTGGAACGGTAATCATCCTGATCCACATCCGGCACAGTCGTTTCCCACAACCGGCTGCCGGTTAGGGCGTCATAACACTGCACTGTTTTTGACGTGCTGATAAAAAATTTATTCCCTTGAGTGACATACCGCAGCCCTTTTTTGTTGTAGTCTTGCAACTCGGCATTCCAGATTTTCTTTCCAGACGCAACATCGTACAGCCAGACGTATTTGTTGCTGGCGAAAAGCACGTTCGTGTTGCCGTCGAGGTAGCGGATTGCCTGAATCTCTTTGCCAAGGTCCGCTTTCCAGGTCGGTCCGTTGATGTCTCCCCCGTAGACCGTAGAGAAAAAAATGAACACGATGACGAACGATGAGCGATTTGCAATGGTCAACGCCCGTTCTTTGTGTTTGTTGTGCATGGCAGTTTCTCCTTTTATGATGCTCTTCAAAATTTCGTGCCTCCGGTTTTTCGGAGCGGTACTAAATTTATCTGGACAATCAATGAGTCTTGGCGTTGGGCTTAACGGGCAACACGTAGCGTGGGTAAGTTAGCGCGGGCGGGGGGTCGCAACAATAGCACAAAAGTAGTAATCTTTAGACGGTATGCAGTAAGGAGTAGGGAGTAAGCAGTGAATACTCCTTACTCCCTACTCCCTACAATTTACTGTCACCAATCACTTGTTAAAATATTTCAACACTGCTTCGGTGCGTGAGCGGACGTGGAGTTTTTCGTAAATGTTGCGGAGGTGTGTGCGAACCGTTTCGACGCTGATAAACAGGGTATCGGCGATTTCTTTATAGCGGTATCCTTTGGCGAGATGAGAAAGGATTTCCTGTTCGCGTTCTGTCAGTCCTACTGTATCTTTTGATCCGACTGGCTGGGTCCGGAATGTTTCGACGACTTTCCGTGCGATCTGGTTCGACATTGGAGAGCCCCCGTTGTGGAGCTCGTCTATTGCCTCAAGAAGTTTCGTGGGAGGAGTTTTTTTGAGCAGATAGCCGCTCGCGCCGGCGATGAGCGATTGAAAGATCTTTTCGTTGTCTTCGAAAGATGTCAACATCATGATTTGCAGCGTCGGTTGCAGCGCCTTAAGCTTTGCGACACATTCTATTCCCGATGTGTTCGGCATGTTGATATCCATCAATACGACATCGACCGAGAGATGGGGCACTTGGTCGAGTGCTTCCTGAGCGTTCCCGTACGCACCGACGCAACGGTAACCATGGGTACCGTTAATCAACATGGCGATGCCGTTGCGAACTTCGCTGTCGTCATCGACTATGACAACGTGTATCATTGCGTAACGTAGTTCTTTTGAGCCGTCGATTCAATCACACAAAAGTAGTATTTGTTCGGGAAACGTCGGAATGCTTCTATTCTTGGCCGCGTGCGATCTTTAATTTAAACGATACCGTTGTTCCGCGGCCGCAAGTAGAGAGAATATCAAAATGCCCTCCGATATCTTCAATCCGCTTGCGCATGCCGGCCAAGCCGTTGCCGAATCGCCCGGCAGAATCTATGACAAACCCTTTTCCGTTGTCTTTGATCGTAACGCGAAGTGTTTCACGGTCTGTTATACAGTGAATGCTCACTTCGGTCGCCGCGGCGTGCTTCACAATATTGTGAATGGCTTCTTTTACTGTTAGAAAGATATTCCTGCGCGTCTCGGCTGAAATCGGAGATTGCGGAATGTCGTCGGAAAATTCCAGCACCGTGCGCAGTGGCGTTATTTCTAAATACTCCGCCGCATACTGACGCGTGTACGCAACCAGACTGTCGAGTGTGTCGTTCTTCGGATTGAGCGCCCAGACAATTTCCCCGAGATTGTCTATTACTTGCCTGGACATATCCGAAATTTTTTGGAGTTGTGTAGCGGTCTCCTCGCGGCGATCCAAGCTGCGCTGGGCCAGTTCTCCGAGAATTGCGATTCTTGTCAGCGTCGAACCAACCTCGTCATGCATATCCTGCGAGATGCGCGCGCGTTCACGGTCGAGTGAATGCTGACGCTCAAGGGCTTCCATCCTGCGCTTCACCTTCCGAAAATCATAGTATCTAACGATTCCCGCAAATATCCCGAGAACTGAAAACCCGACGATCCCGTAAAACCACCAGGTTTGCCAAAAATACGGGGGCTGGACAAATGATACGGCGGCGCCGGCGGCGTTCCAGACATTATCGTCGTTAGATGCGATGACGTTGAAAGTATAATCGCCGGGTGAAAGATTCGAAAAAGTGACATTGTCCTGAGATCCTGCATCGATCCATTCGGATCGCAGACCGTCAAGTTCATATCTATAGTGGATGCGCGAAGGAATGCGATAACTCAGCGCCGCAAAGTGAAAGGTGATATCGTTTACCGGTTGATGAAATTCAAGCGCTTTTTGGACCGGCAGAGTTACACCATCGACATTAACCTCCTCTATAACGACGGGGGGCGCGGTGGTGTTTATCATCGGACGGTTCGGGTTGACAATAGCGATTCCTTTAATTGTCGCGAACCACAGTGTGCCATCATCCATCTTCCAGCCGCCTTGTTGAAAGCTTCCGTTTCCTTCCGCGCTTCGCATACCGTCATCTTCACCATAAACTATGCATGGGATGTGGTCGATGGTGTGGCTATCGAACGACTGAAGATCCTTTTTGTGGACGACAAAAATACCTTTGTTGCTGCTCATCCATAATCTGCTGCTGTCGTCTTCAAGAACAATATGAATTGTATTGCTTTGAAGGCCGTCTTTTTCTGTATAGGAAAAAAAATGATCGTTCGCTTTTTCAGCCAGCCCCCCGTCTGTGCCAATCCATAGCGTGCCGGAAGAATCCTGATAGATGGTTCTGATCCAATTATTTGGCAACCCGTCGGAAGTCGTATAGTGTGTCAGCTGTCCAAGCCGGTAATGAAAGAGTCCCGCTTGTGTGCCTATCCACATCGAACCGTCGCGATCGGCCCTCATGGCTCGTATGCTGATATTGGCAAGCGCGTTACCAAGGGAAATCGAATCGACTATTTTCCCGTGCTCAACAACCGAAATTCCCCCCGTAACCGCAGCGAGCCAGATTCTTCCCGTCGAGTCCATGGCGAGACTATTGGTGACGAAACTTCGATCGAGCGTTATTCTTTTTCCATGCCTGTCTACGATAGCTCCACCGCCTGTCCAAATATTTTTCTCCCTGTCTTCCAAAAAACAAAAAGAATTACCGCCTATTTCTGTCTGGGTTTTTATTGTTCCGCTGGAATCGATCGTGTAGCAATACCCTTCGAGGCTCCCGACCCATTTCGTCCGCCGGGAATCCTCAAAGATTGCCCAGACATTTTCTTTGCGAAGCCCCTCCGGAATCCCGATGGGCGTGAAGAGCGCATCTCTGAAGCGATGCAGACCGTCCCCGTTTGTCCCAACCCAAACATCTCCTTCTCGGTCCTCGGTAATTGCGCTGATTCCATCGATGCGGACGCCATCCTTCTTTCCGTAAGCGTCCCAGACGCCGTCGTAATACCTCAATAATGATGAGCTTCCGGAACACCATAAAGCGCCGTTGGAATCCTCGAACAGCGGTGTGGGGCTCATCGCGGCAATTGAATCTGGAATTCTTTTCAGCGATGTGTAGTGGTTCGTATATTTCCCCAGATATACTCCGCTATGTGGACGGACGGCAATGAGCCACACTCCTCCCTCCCGGCAAAGCGCCGGGAAACCAATCGTTCCTTGATATCCCGGCAATTTTATTTTTTTCACTAGCCCATTCTCAACAATATAAAACGGTCCAGCCCAGCCCAACCATACTCTTCCTTGTCTATCGATATTTAACCCTAATGGATTGAGGTTGTCTACACGCACATCGCGATACGACGCTTCAATCGTCGTATCGTTAAGTTCGAGGACTCCTTTTTCCGTGATGACCCAGATTTTCCCGCTCGGGTCTATCGTCATTGAACCAACATTGATATATTTTCCAATTACGTTGTTGTCAACAGTGTGAAATGTATTACCGTCGTAAAGGGTAATGCCGCCGCCGTACGTTCCAATCCACAATCGTCCCTTGCGATCCTCGCAAAGCGACGTGATCCTGTTGCTCACAAATGCGGGGGTGTTCCCTCTGTCAAAGACTGTGAAACTTTTTCCGTTGAAGCGTACGAGACCCTCGTATGTTCCGAGCCAAAGGTATCCGTCATGAGTTTGAATGATGGCGTTGACCGAGTTTTGCGGAAGGCCTTCTTTTACCTGCCACTGGTCATGAACCAGCTGAGTTAATTTTTTTAGGGGAGACGGCGCTCGCGTTTGTGCGGCAACGATGTGGGCGACTATAAAAAACGGGACGAGAAAACGCTTCATCATAGCAGTGTGACGCCTTGGAACGTTCAGAGGAGAGAGGCGCGGTGCTGCAGCTTGGCCTCGGATTTTTTTTGGCAGTGTGTTAGTATTCTTTTCGGTGCGCGTAAACATTCATGAGTAATCCCATCATGATCATGTACGAACACAAGGAGGAACCGCCGTAGCTTAAAAAGGGAAGCGGGATGCCGATCACCGGCATGAGGCCTACCGACATGCCGACATTGACAAATACATGGACCGCGAACAAAGAGACGATACCGATGGCTATGATGCTGCCGAATCGGTTTTTTGCGATATACCCGACACGGACGCCATGGATCAAAATGACTGCAAACAACCCGAGAACGATGACGGCTCCGAGGAAGCCGAACTCTTCCCCCGGCACGCAGAAAATGAAGTCCGTCCATTGTTTCGGGATGAAGTTCAGCTGTGTCTGCGTTCCCTGAAGATATCCTTTTCCTAAAAATCCCCCGGAGCCGATAGCGACTTTTGCCTGGATGACATTGTATCCGGCCCCCAACGGATCGTTGTTCGGGTCGATAAATGTCGCGATCCTTTTCTGTTGATAGAGCGGCAGCTTCTCATATACAACCTGGACGAAAATTCCAACCATCGCGTTCACGCCGAACATCACAGCGCTGAAAAATCTGTCCTCGCGGAAAAAATAGAGCGCCGCACCGACGCAGACCAGCGCAATGAGAAATGTCGTCGTGCCGATGATCGCAGCAAGCGCTACGACGCCCGGGGCGATGATTGCGACGATCAGAAAATTCGAAGCGCCCGCCCAGTAGAGAATCGGGACAAACATCGCAAGGAACGTCAACGACGTTCCGAGGTCCGGCTGCATCATGATGAGAGCGATCGGCAACATGATGATCCCGAACGCTTTAGCGACGTCTTTAATGCTCCCCATGTTCGTGTCGCTTCGGCTAAAGAACGATGCAAGCGCAAGGATCGTCGTGACCTTGACGAATTCAGACGGCTGCCCCCCCATCCCTCCGAACCCAAACCAACTTAGCGACCCGTATGCGCGATGCCCGACGGCCAGAACGGCGGCGAGCCCAAAAAGAGAAATGGCAAAGATGACCATTGAAGAGCGATGGATGACGCGCAGGGGAACGAGCATCGTTGCAACCATCAAGATAAAACCGATCGCCGCCCACGTCACTTGCTTATGAAAATTAATGGCCGCGTTGGTATCGAACGTTGCGCTGTAAATTGACAGCAGGCCAATGCCGATAAGGGCAAGGCACGCAAAAAACGTTGTCCGGTCGAAATACTCTTTAAAAAATGTGTTCATACTTACTCAAGAGTAGGGTGAAATTCAATCAGCGCGATGCGGTCGTCGTGGTGTGGCGTTCCTCCGGAAGCTGTTCTTTCGGGGGCTGCTCCGGAACTTTTTGATACCGAATAATCTCTCCGTAAAGATATTTTTCCATGCAGAGACTCGCGATCGGCGCCGCATACGAATCTCCATAACCGACATTTTCAACAAGAACGCAAATTGCGATCTTCGGGTTATCGAATGGAGCGAACCCGATAAACCATGAGTGGGCTTTCCCATGAGGGTTTTCCGCGGTGCCGGTTTTGCCGGCGACAACGATGCCCGGAATCCGTGCCGCTCCTCCGGTCCCGCCCGGCTCCATCACGACCCGGCGCATTCCTTCGCGCACGAGCTGCCATGTCCGTTCCGAAATGTGAATGTCGTGATGTTCAACGGCAACCGTGTCGGTCGTATGCGTAGATGGGTTGTAGATCGTCTGCACGATGTGCGGCTGAAAGTAGTGCCCTTTATTGGCGAGCATTGCCGCGTAGTTCGCCATCTGAAGCGGGGTCACTCCGATTTCTCCCTGCCCTATTCCGAGGCTCACGAGATATCCTTGGGTCCATTTTCCTTTTCCGTACACGCGGTTGTAGTATTCGGTCGATGGAACCAGGCCGGCATTTTCCTCGAGGATGTCGATCTTCGTCGGCTGTCCGAACCCGAATTCCCTCGCATACTCGTTCCAGGGATCGAGCCCGACTTTAAGCATTAGCTGGTAGAAAAAAACGTTGCACGACCTCTGAATTGCTTCGACGACGTTCGTCGACCCGTGGACATGTTCGTCCTTGAATATCTTGCGCCCGTAGACGAAATATCCGCGGCATTGCACGCGCCAGTTTTCGTCGATGACTTTATTTTCCAATGCGGCGATCGCCAAGATCATTTTAAACGTCGACCCCGGAGGATATCGCGTGAGCGTCGCGCGGTTGAAGAGCGGTTTGTTTTCGTCGTCGTTCAGTTTGTTCCATACGTCGGGAGGTGTGACGCCGCTGAAATCGGAGAGGTCGTAATCCGGTTCGCTCGCGAGAGCGATGACTCCTCCGTTCGTCGGGTCGATTGCGACGACAGCCCCGCGGTAACCCGTCAAAAGAGATTCAGCCAAGGCCTGAACGTTGACGTCGATGGCGAGATGGAGGTCGAGGCCGTCCTTCGGGGCAATGTCGTATTTGCCGTTGTTGAAATTTCCGATGACCTGTCCTTTTGAATTCTGCGAAATGAATTCGTACCCCTTCTCTCCTCGCAGATACTTTTCGTAATTCGCCTCGAGCCCCGACGAGCCGACGACATCCCCCGGCTGATAATACTCTCCCAATTTTTCCAATTGCCAGTCAGAGATCTCTTTCACGTACCCGAGCATGTGCGAAGCGCGCGCCGGCGAACCGTAGTATCGTTTCGATTCGACCTGCACTTCGATCCCGGGGAGAAGTCCCTTGTTTTCTTCAAGCGCCGACAGGGTTGCAAAATCGATATCGCGTTTGATGCGCGTAGGATTAAAAAGAGAAAATTGTCGCGCTTTTTTGATCTTGTCTTTTATCGATTCCTCATCCATCTGGAGTATCTTGGCGAGCAGCGGAACGTTCCTCATGTCGAAGTCGATCGGCGTCAACATGACGATATACGACGGCCTGTTATCGACGATAAGTTCTCCGTTGCGATCATAGACATAGCCTCGAACCGGCTCCTTGACTACTGTCCGGATGCTGTTTTCCTCGGATTTCTTTCCGTATTCGTCCCGGTAAACATACTGGAGCTGGTATAAGCGGCCAACAAGAACTGCCAGCCCTAAACCGATGACGGTGAGCAGGATGTTCTTTCTTTGCGCGGATCCGAATTCTTCAGTCGTCATTGTATGACAGCAGTTTTATGCAAGCTTCCGGGAAAAGGCAAAGACCGGAAGAACGGCTAGAGCAATAGTATACACTGTGGAAAATAGTCCGAATCGAAATATTGCCGTCCAAAAGCTGACATCGCTGCCCTGGACGAATATGACGAAATAGATGATGTTATGAATCAACGACGTCAACCCAACAATTATTAAAAACTGGTAACTTCCCAGCGTCATATCTCTTTTGTTTTCGTTAAAAAAATACCCCGCAAAAAAACCCGCCACGGTTTTCGAAAGAGCTGATAATCCGATAAAATGACCGCTGACTAGGTCTATGACAAGCCCGATAGCAAACCCAGCTACCGTTGCGGGTATTTGCCCTAATTGTATTGCGATGAGAACGATCCAAATGAGGAGCAGGTCTGGAACAATATTCTCGATGGATACAAATGGGATTATCGTCGTTTGAACAACAAGCAGCAGAATAGTCAGGAGCGAGTAGCGAAGATATTGCTGCATGAATAATTACTGGTTTTTAAAAGACAATTCTTTAAAAATTGTAACGATAAAAGATCGCTATCCTAACATTGAACAAAATTAGAATAAAATGCGAATATAATCAACACTCCTAAATCGTGGGTAGTGGTAAGTTTTGCGATCCTTTTTTCACTGCTATGTGGATGCCCGCCAGAAGCATGCGGGCATGACGAGCGCTCAGGCTGTGTCATGCCCGAACGTTTCTATCGGAAATCCAAAACGTACTACTACCAAATCGAGGGTTATCTTTACCGGGGAAATCTTTTTCCGTTTAGAAAACCGCTTTTGTAATCCTTCTTTAATATAAAGATGTTTATAAGAATAAGAGTAATTATAACAGCTGTTGACATGTTGATAAAAGGGGAAATCAGCATGAAAGAGGATATTCATTGAACGAATTCTCAGAACGGCAAAAACAGCGGGGTGAATTTGGTGTGAACAATTAAAAAGTTCTTAACATTATCATCTACCTGTCAGGTAAAATGCCCGCGAAGGCAGAATTCTCCACAGTTGATCCACATCAATTCACATCTTTTCCAACGGTAAAGTGAATAAAAAAAGTCTCACTAGTGTGAGACTTTTTTAGGCTCAACGATGGTCGATGCGTCAATGCGAGGAATTTTCGATCCGCTTTCTCACGAGTTGGAGAGTGTCCCGGTATTTTGAGTCCAGTTTGACCTGGTCCTCGACCGACTGATAGGCATGGATCACAGTGCTGTGATCGCGCCCGCCGAAATGGAGTCCGATGGTTTTCAACGAACAATTGGTCATTTCCTTTGCAAGATACATCGCCACCTGGCGCGCGTTGACGATCTCCTGTTTGCGCGTCTTCGCGCGAAGAAGATCCGGCGGGATGTCGAAAAACTCAGCGACGAGCCGTTGAATTTCCTCTACAGTGATGGGCGACCGGACGTCGCTTACGACAAGCCGGAGCACATCCTTCGCGAGTTCGAGATTGATATCGCGGTTTTCCAAGGATGCTTTTGCAAGCAGGCTGATGTAGCATCCTTCCAACTCGCGGATATTGGATGTCACGTTGGTCGCGATAAAGTCGAGAACCTCCTGAGGAATTTCAATGCTGTCGTCTTCGCATTTTTTTCTGAGGATGGCGGTTCTGGTTTCAAGGTCGGGCGGCTGTATGTCCGCGGTAAGGCCCCATTGGAAGCGTGAGATGAGCCGTTCATCGAGTCCCTTCAGATCTTTGGGAGGTTTGTCGGAAGAGAGGACGATCTGCTTTCCCATCTGGTGCAGGGTGTTGAATGTGTGGAAGAAACTATCCTGCGTTTTTTCTTTTCCGGAAAAAAACTGGATGTCGTCAACAATGAGCAAGTCCATGCTTCGGTAATAATTAGAGAACTCTCGGGTCTTGTCCGATTGGATCGCATCGACAAACTCTATTGTAAATTTTTCACTGGAGACGTAACAGACACGCCGAGCTTTTCCCGCCTCAAAGGCATAGTTGCCGATCGCCTGTATCAAGTGGGTTTTGCCAAGCCCGGTGCCGCCGTAAAGAACCAGCGGGTTGAACGACGTTCCCCCGGGGTTGTTCGATACGGCCGATGCAGCAGCTCTTGCCAACTGGTTGCTGTCGCCTTTGATGAAATTAGTGAACGTGTAACGGGGATTGAGGAACGTTTTGCTCGGAGGTAAAGACGCCGCGTTCTCTTCCGGAGAAAAAGGAGATTCGACCCGAACGGGCGCAACCGGAGGGACATTATCTATGCGAATAGTCGCCGTCGGCTGAACCTCCACAGGCGTTCCCGATTCATCAGGAGGAACAACAATGTATGTGAGCCGTGCCGATTCTCCCAGATATCGGGAGATCGTAGACTTTATGAGGGAGTAGTAATGCTCCTCCAGCCATTCATAAAAGAACTGGCTGGGAACCTGTACAGTCAGCTCGCCATTTTCAAGCTTCGTTGCTTTGACGGGCTCAAACCATGTTTTGAAACTCTGATTCGGCACCTGGTTTTGAATTGCTGAAAGACATGAAGCCCAAATGCCGGCGGCATCCACTTCAGCATGAAAGGTTTCTACGGTGTGTAGCTCATTTTCCATACGAGTCTCGCGCAATCGCTAAATTATCAACAGAGATTGAACACTTGTGCACAAACTTATCCACAAGTTGCGAATTATAAAAACAAACACTTATACATTGTTAGAAAATTACACACATGAGGTGAGGGCAGGCAAAACATTAAATAGCACCAATTCTTAAAACTTGTAGACGACTTATCAACAAACGCACATTTCAAAATTTCCCCTAATAAAAACAGGCAAAAGAAGAAATGTCAATCGCCAAGAAGTTATCAACACATTATTCACAGGCCAGTTGTTCATTCCCGCTTTTGAATTATACGATACGAAGATTGGGTTTGTCAAGCAATTTTTTCGCCTTTAAAAAGTTCTTGTTTATCACTGGTAATATTTATATTTTAGTCCACTGTCTAGCGATAAATTGTATAAAAAGGATTGTCTCAGAAGAGGCAACCCTTTTTTGTTTGGCATGTACTTGGAGATTATTGATGAAACGCACATACCAGCCCCACCGGCGTAAGCGCAAGAATACCCACGGCTTTCGTGAACGAATGTCCACAAAGAACGGCAGAAAAGTCCTCAATCGCCGGAGGGCGAAAGGCCGGCATAAACTTACTGTAAGCGACGAGCGGTAAGCCGGCTTGCGCCGGAGTACTGGTCAAGAATTCCGCGGTTCGACTGCGCCCCCCTGCTAATAACCGACAAAGGTTAAACGTGTGCACAACACACTGCACAAATCCGAAATCCTTCGTGGTTATTCCGCCTTCTCGGATGTTCTTAAAAATGGAGAGATGATTCAGAGCCAAGAGCTCCGGTGCTATTTTAGGACTGCAGAGAAGAAAAAGGGACCGCCGGTACGCGTCGGTTTTGCGGTTCCCCGAAAAGTTGTCCCGCTTGCCGTCGACAGAAACAGAATCAAGCGGTACATGAGAGAGGCTTTTCGAAAGAATAAGATCGAGTTGCACACTACGGCAGATAAAAGAGATCTTCAAATTGTTCTCGTGCTGGTCTTCAAAAAAAGTTCATCCCAAGCCAATGTCCGGATGGTTCGCTACGCGTCCATCGAACGAGACCTGGTCGATATTGTTGCAAAAATTTCTTCCCACGCGTGAGGCCGGACTATGAATCGCGCCGCCATCGGGATCATTCGTCTCTACCAACTGTTGGTCTCCCCCCTGCTTCCGCCAAATTCATGCAGGTTCTATCCATCGTGCTCGCAGTATTCAATCGATGCATTCGCGCGCCACGGATTCATGAAGGGGATGTGGCTCACCGTGCGCCGCATTGCCAAATGTCACCCATGGCATCCGGGAGGATATGATCCGGTCCAGTGATGTTGTATAACTTTTTTGATGTGGAGTGTCGTCGTAATGGATAAACAAACAACGCTCGGATTTGTCCTCATCGCACTTGTTTTGATGGTGTGGATGTGGTGGAGTACGCCCAAGCCGTCAAACCAGCCTCAAGAGAAGAACCAGCCGACCGTAGTACAAAAAGACTCTGCCGTACCGCCTCAGGCCACTCAACGGCAGGAGAAGAAAGAAGCTGCCAGCGTTCCCCAAGTACAGCAGCCGCCCACATCGGATTCGCTCGGGAAATTTTTCTCGGGCGACGCCAACGGCAAAGAACAGATCGTCACCATAGAAACGGATCTGTACACCGCGGAGGTTTCGACTAAAGGCGGAGCGATCGAGAAGTTTGTGCTGAAAAATTATAGAACATGGGATCAATATCCCGTTCAGCTTGTCGAGAATGCAACCGGAGGAGATTTCAGCATTCTTTTTACTTCGACCGACGGAAAGCTCATAGACACACGCGGTCTATTTTTTACCGCAAACCTTCCGCCCACGGGGAACGTTCGTTTGACGGGCGACGAGGAATATTCCATTGCCTTTACCCTCAATGCCGGTACGGGGAAAATTGTCAAAACCCTCCGCTTCAAAAATAATTCCTATGGACTTGACGTCGGCGTGAAACTGGTCGGCATGCAAGATATTATCGCGAACTACGAGTATCAGGTCGTTTGGGAAAACGGGATCCGATATGTGGAAGGCAACAGCGTTGACGAATCGCGTCAGGCAGAGGCGTACCTGTATGCCGGCGGCGAAGTCTCTTCGATCGATGCGTCGAAACCGGGCCAGACACCCGTATCGAACACAAGCGGGGAGACAGAATGGGTTGCGACGCGGAATAAATATTTTGCCGTCGTTCTCCTTTCTGACGACAAAAAAGCGGACGGCGCGTATCTTGAAGGCCGGTGCGACACGGTGGCCAACCACGGCATGGTCGAACACTATTCGATCGCTCTAAAAGTTCCGTTCAAGAATACCGTCGAAGAGTCGGCGAAATTTACGCTGTTCATCGGACCGCTCGAATACGACATCATCAATAGCTACGGCCGAGGGCTCGTCCACATCATGAGCCTTGGCTGGTCGTGGATACGTCCGATCAGTGTGTACCTTCTCATCCCGCTGTTCAAATTCCTGCACCTGTTCATCTCGAATTACGGCCTAGTCATCATCGTCTTTTCGATCCTGATCAAAATTGCGCTCCATCCGTTGACGCGGAGCAGCATGAAGTCGATGAAAAAGATGCAGGCCCTGCAGCCCTTGATGGAGGAGATCCGGACAAAGTTCAAAGACGATCCGAATCAGATGAACGTCCAGATCATGAAGCTGTACAAGGACTACGGCGTCAACCCCGCGGGCGGCTGTCTCCCGCTATTGATTCAGATGCCGATTCTCTACGCCCTTTACGCGTTGTTTGCGAACTCGATCCAGTTGCGTCAAGCGGGGTTTGTGTGGTGGATCAAGGACCTTTCTATTCCCGACATCATCACCGAGCTGCCGTTCACGCTTCCCTTTTTCGGCGTACACAACCTCAGCGGCCTCGCGCTCATGATGGGCATTACGATGTTCATCCAACAGAAGATGACCGTCAACGACCCGCGGCAAAAAGCGATGGTCTGGATGATGCCAGTGATGATGACGCTGCTGTTCAACAGCCTCCCGTCGGGCTTGAACCTCTATTACTTCGTCTTCAACCTCCTCGCGATCGCGCAGCAAATGTACATCAACAAACAGCACGATAATACGCCGTTGCAGAAAGTCTCGGAGAAAAAGAGATCGGGCGGCCTCATGAATGCGCTCACTAAAAACCTTCCCCAACCGCCCAAGCGGTAGAGTCACGTCCAAGGCAACCGGAAAAGTTGCTGTGCCACTAAAACAAAAAAGAGGACCCAGCGAATGGACCCTCTTTTTTGTTTTAGTGAGACTTCGGTGAAAGTTATTTCGCCGTGCGTTCCTTCCGCTTCTGCATTTCTTCTCCGATCCATCCCCCGACAAACGAAAGAATGAAGCCCCCGATAAGGCCGATGATCAGAAATTCCATATCGAGCATCGCGCCGAAACCGAAATAGATAAAAAAGAAATTCAAGATCACGCCGAGCACGCCGGCCAGTGCGGCCTCTTTGATCGTAACGCCCGGAGACTTATAGCCGACAATGATGCCGGCAACGATAAAACTTGCCCCAAGAGAGATAAGAATTCCGGCGACGCCGAATCTCATCAGCGCAAACAGACCATAGACGAAAATATTGTTGAGGATGAAGCCGACGACCGTTCCCGTGATGACCCACGCCCATTCGAGTCCTGCGATGGTCTTATTCTCTGCCGCTCGCTGCTGCGATCCCTGCAGCTCCTCGCCGACCCATCCGCCGATCAACGCCAACACAAATGCCATGAAAGGAGCTGCGATCATCTGTCCTTCGGGGGGATTGTAATCGAAAACATAGTGAAGGATCCCAATGGTGATCAACACGGCGAACACTCCGCCAATAGCCGGTTCCTTGAGGGTATAGCCGGGAGATTTATATCCGATAATGATTCCCATGATGACGAAGGAGAGGAGCCCGATGAAGAGAGGGATGTAGAACGAGTTGAACGTATCGGACATGATCTGGAAAAGGAACGTCGTCAGCACGACTCCGATAATTGTTCCAATGGCGATCCACTTCCACTGTAAGCCGACTTTTTCCTGAGATTCATTTTCCATGCATGCCTCCTTGGAACCACGTGTGTGTCAGCGCGACCGCAACAAACCCCGAAAATTTGTAGATTTTAATCCTCAAAGTCAAGACAAGAACGGCACGATGTGATGGTGTTCATGACGCGCTCGCGCGGACATCAGCGGTCACACTTTGATAAACCACTTGTTCCTCCACATGACCCATGCAATGGAGAAAATGAAAAGCACAAAACAAACGGCGAAGATCAGCGATGCGTTTATTGGGCTTGCAAGAGGAAGGAAGACAGAGTTGAAAATCAATTCCTGAACTGAAATTTCCGTCCCATCCGGTCGATGCACGGTGATCAGGATGGCGTACAGTTTCCCGATAAACTCCGACAGCGAATACAAAGCGATGGCATTCATGCCGAGGATGATAAACGGAGTCGCCCATCGCCGGTAACCCCTAACGTCGATAAGCCAATAAAACATCGCAAAGCAGACGAGCGCCCACCCCGCCATAAAAATGGCGTACGATGCCGTCCAAATACTTTTGTTGATCGGGAGCCACATGTCGAGAATGGCGCCGAGCAATAGGAGAACATTTCCTGCAACGAACATCCAAGAAGTTTTTTCCTCTTTCGTAAACGTTCCCTGCAAAAAACGACCGGTGAGGACGCCGAACAACGTCGTTGCGATCGCGGGAAGGGTGCTTACGATCCCCTCGGGGTCCCATGTTTTTGTCTGACCCCACATGTGTCCGGAAAGAAATAGCCCATCCACATACGCTGAAAAATTTCTTCCCCGTTCCATTACGCCAACGCCGATCCCGGGAACGGGCACAAGTTTCATGATGAGCCAATAGGAAACAAGCAGCCCAACGAGCCACATTATCTGGACACGCAACCCCTTTGTGTAAAGAACGATGAGCGATGCTGTGAAATAGCACACGGCGATGCGTTGGAGGACACCCGGAATCCGTATCGTCGAGAAATTAAAGTAGGGAAAACCGGCGAGAAATAGCCCGATGGCAAAGATGATGATGGATCGTCTGATGACCTGACGGAGCAATTGCGTCCGCGAGTCCCCGCGTTCCCGGCGCGCAGTAAAAGAGAGCGTGAGCGACACGCCGACGATCCAAAGAAAAAACGGAAATATCCAGTCCGTGAACGTCCACCCGTTCCATTCAGCATGTTCAAGCTGAGGGTAGATCGCGCTCCATGTTCCGGGGTTATTGACGAGAACCATTCCGGCGATCGTTGCGCCGCGGAATGCGTCGAGTGAAACCAACCGTTCATGCTGCTGCGCCATGGTAAAATTCCGGGAATGTTAGCGAGGTTGTGCCGTGAAAAATATACGATATCCCATCGGAGGGATCGTGATCGGAAGCCTTCCGGACGAAGAAACTGTTTCTGTGCGTTTTGTCATGACATCCTCTAGAACCGTTTGATCGGCCGATCTAATTTCTCCAGACGAGAGTTTTATTGAGCCGATGAAACGTCTCTCGCTGAAGTTCAACGCGACGACAACCCGATCGTTACCGGATACCCGGGTAAACGCGTAGACGCACGAATCGTTCGTCGTCGGATTGAGGATCATGCCTCCATCGATCAACGCAGAGTGATCTTTCCGAAGAGCGAACAATAACGAATAGAGTTTGAGGAATTCATCCCCTTGAGCCCAATCGATAGTATCTTTTTCAAAGAGCCGGAGTTTTTTTGCGTTCCCGACCTCTTGTCCATTATAAAGCAGGGGGACGCCGGGCAGCGTATTGACCAGAACGGCGGCGAGCATCGCTCCACGCTCGCCAAATTTTATGACGTCCGGCGCATCCCACGCATTTTCATCATGGTTGGAACTGAAGCGCATAAAAAGAGATTCGTTAGGAAAAGCGGACCGTTCTTGTTTCAATTCATTGTCGAGGCTCTGCGGAAATTTTTTTTGATGGATGAGCGGGTCGAGATCGTGGTAGACATTCCAGCTGTACGTCAGGTCGAACGCGTGAAGGTGCTCTGAAGGGAGCGCGCCCTCCGCCAGCATCATGACCGGCTTTATGCTGTCGACCGCAGCCCGTGCTTCGTCCCAAAAATCGAGCGGCACCATTTCGGCGACGTCGCAGCGAAATCCATCGACGCCGACGTCGCGGACCCAGTATTTCATCATCTCGATCATGTATCGTCTCAAACCGATGCGTGAATAATCGAGGTCCGCAACATCAGTCCAATCCGGGTTCGGCGAGACGATCTGCCCGGCGCTGTCTTTTGTAAACCATTCCGGATGTTCCCCGATGAGCTTGCTGTCCCAAGAGGTATGGTTTGCGACAAGGTCGATGATGAGGTGAAATCCCATCGCATGCGCATGATCGACCAGCCGCTTAAAATCGTCGAGCGTGCCGTAATCCGGGTTGACGGCATAATAGTCCCGCACGGAGTATGGGCTGCCGAGCGTTCCTTTTCGATGAAGCATACCGACAGGATGGATCGGCATAAGCCAAAGGATCGTCACGCCGAGCTTTTGTAACTCGGCGAGTCGGTTCTCGATGCCTGCGAAATTTCCCTGTGCGGAGAATGATCGCGGGAAAATTTCATAAATGATGCCGTGTCGGACCCATTCTTCCGAATGTCGCGCTTGTCGGGCCGAAAGATTTGCAGCGGATGATGAATCGAACGATTGTGAAAGGAGATGTTGCGAAACGATGGAGCAGAAAAAGGCAAATAAAAGGAGGCGTCGATTCATAGTGAAGGCGTTGTCTATCCGGGTGGGCGAAAAGTAGTGAAAGTCAAACGTGGAAGCAAATCAGAAAGCGAGAAAGACGGAATTATTTAAGCAGCTTTTTAAAATTTCGACGTCTGAATCTGATTTCAATCTGCGCAGATCCAGGCAATCATTATTTCCCGATGATCCCCATGGCCTGCCGCAGACGGATGAACGAGGAATTGTAATCTGCCAACGCCTGGATGTAGGTGATCTCGGCGTTCGATAGCGTGACCTGAGCGTCGGTGATCTCGATCTGTGAGCCGACTCCGGAGTTGTATCGCCCTTCTGCAAGTTTAAGATTTTCCTTCGCTTGCGTCACGAGCTTTGTCGACGCGTCGATCCTTTCCCGGGCCTCTTTTAAGGACAGATAGTTCTGTTCTACTTCGAGCATCACTTCCTCATCAAGCTCGTCGAGAGAGGCTTTTTCGATATCGGCGTTTGCTTCTGCCTGCTCGACTTGAGAGGAGATGGCAAACCCCTGGAACAACGGCATGCTCAACGTGACTCCGGCAAGCCATTTGCTCTGAAGAGGGAAATCGAAACTGCTCCACGTCCAGCTTCCATTAAGAGATAGCGTCGGAAGGTGCTGCCCCTCCGCGGCGGATACCAACGAAAGCATAGACTCATATCGCGCCTGCGACGAAAGAAGCTCGGCGCGGAACTCTTTCGCGACCATCTTTGCCGAATCGAGCGACATCGTGAACGGCTCGATATCGAACGAATCGCTTACGGTATAATTTGTCGTCGAGTGAAGTCCGATCGCATTCTCGAGCTGAAGCCTTCCGACACGAATTTGATTGCGGCCCTGAATGAGAGCGACGTTGGCATTCGCGAGGTTGACCTCCGCTGTTGTCACATCGTATTGCGGCCGCGTGCCCACGGCGTAAAACGCCTTCGCTTGTTTTAAGTGGGCTTCCGACTGCGCAACGGCTTCTTCATCGACCTTCACGAGACGTATCGCCTGCACATACGAGATATACGCTAGCTGCACGTTCATGATGACGTTGTCTTTTGCAGTCTGGAAATCCGCATTGGAAGCCGCGAGCAATTCTTTATTTGCCGACACGTGGCCGCTCGTTTTTCCGAAATCGTACAGCGTTTGCTGGAGCGTGAGAGCCGTGACATAATTATTATAGGTCAGGATCCGGATCGGAAACGAAGGGTTGATCGGGGCGGCGCCGCCGGTGCGTGTGCCCGCCGCCGATACGCTCAGCGCTGGAAAATATGTCGACTGAGCCAACGTGACTCCCGCTGATGCAGCCTGGCTTGAAGCTTCGGCGCCTCGAAGCATGGGATGATACGTAAGGCCAAGGGTCACCGCCTGATCGATCGTCAGATGAGCAGGAAATGGGGCGGCTTGTTGCGCACACAAAGGAAAAGTGAACAGAAGAATCAACGCTATGACGGAGGGGTAAAATCTTTTCAAACTTTCGCTCCCTCCTCGTCTCGTTTTAGTTCGCGCTTGAAACGCTCTTCGAACACGATATACAATGTCGGGACAAAGAAAAGAGTCAGCGTTGTGGAGACAGTGAGACCGCCGATGACCGCAATAGCAAGAGGCGCCTGCGTCGACTCTCCGCCAAGGCCGATCGCCATCGGAATTAATCCGAGGACGGTCGCAAGAGATGTCATAAGAATCGGCTTCAACCGTGTGCGGCCCCCGCGGATGACGGCCTCTTCAAGTGGAACGCCGCTCATCCGGAGATGATTGGTATAGTCGACAAGAAGAATGCCGTTGCTCACGACGATACCGACCATGACGATGATTCCCTGGAAGGACGTAACGGAAAGCGTCGTGTTCGTCAGGAAGAGCATCCACAGGACCCCAACAATCCCGAGCGGAACGGTGAACATGATGATAAACGGGTCGATGAGCGATTGAAATTGGGACGCCATCACGACATAGACGAGCAGGATCGCGAGCGCAAACGCCATTGCAAGGTCGGTGAATGTTTTCTTCTGTTGTTCGACGTTGCCGCTTTGCTTCACTTCGAAACCGGGAGGGATCGTGAGTTTAGCGACGCCGGCGTTGATATCGTTAGCGACGCTGCCGAGGTCGCGCCCCGTGACGTTCGCCGTAACGTCGATGAGCCGTTGCTGGTACTTCCTGTCGATCTCAACCGGCGAAGCGGTCTTGACGATCGTCGCGATATTACCGAGCAGCACCTGACTTCCATCGGCCGTCGTGACGACGATGTTCTTCAAGTCGTCGATATCGGAACGGTAATCTTCGCTGAGCCGCACAAGGATGTTGTAGACGTTTCCCGAAACAGGGTCGGTGTAGAGCGACGCGACGGAACCGTTGATACACGTATTGATCGTGTTCGAGATCTGCGCGACATTGATCCCGAGCGCGCCAGCTTTATCCCGGTCTATCTTCACGCGCAACTCCGGCAGGTTGTCTTCGCGCGATACCTGAACGTCCGTCGCGCCCGGCGTCGAGCGGACGATATTTGCAATTTCTTTCGAGAGGTTCGTGCCTGTGTCGAGGTCGAAGCCGCGGATCTCAACGTCGATCGGCGCATTGGAGCCGAAGTTAAGAAGGAATCTTAAGAAACCGCCCGGCGTAATGAACACCGTCGTACCGGGAATGGATAACAACTTTGGCCGCAACGCCTTGATGATCTCGAAGACGGATCGTTTGCGCTGGTCGATCGGCACGAGCGCCACCTGAATATTGGCGGCATGGCTTCCGGAATTTCGACCGAAGAAATTTCCGCTCCGTGCGGAAGGAACGCCGACGTCCGTGATCATCGCCTGTATTTCCGGAATATTCGTCTGAAGGATCTTTTCAAACTTCTGTGCAACCGCGTTCGTTTCTTCCGCGCGCGTTCCTACAGGAAGCTTGATCGATAAGGTGAATTGACCCTCGTCCTGGTCGGGAAAGAATTCTGTTCCGATGAACTTGATGAGGCCGACGGAAAGGACCGACACGACGATAATCCCGATGATGATCCATCGCCGGTTGGCGAGCGCCCATCGAAGGCGTTTTTCGTACCAATCGTCGACGACCTCGAGCGCATCGTGCGCTTTCACGCGGACACGGTCGGAGAACTTCGACGAGGAACGGTCGAGCAGTTTCTCCGGCGGCAGATAATTCAAACACATCAACGGGGTCACAGTTCGCGAAACGAAGAACGACCCGAACAACGCTACGGCGATCGTGATCGTGAGGGGGATGAACATGAGCTTTGCCACGCCGCTGAGAAAAACGATCGGTAGAAACACGATGACTGTCGTGAGGGTAGAGACAAATATCGGCGAAGCTACTTCACTCGCCGCTGCAAGCGTCGCCTGTATTTTTGATTGTCCCTCTTTTCGCTCATTGTAATGACGCGATATCGCCTCGAGTTCAACGATGGAGTCGTCCACCAGTCGTCCGACCGCAAGCGCCAGTCCTCCGAAGGTCATGATGTTAAGGGTAATATTCCCGAAACGAAACATGATGAAGGTGATGAGGATCGAAAGAGGGATAGCGACAATGATGATCAAGGTTCCACGAATGTTTCTCAGGAACAACATAATGACGATCATCGCAAGGAGAGCGCCGAGCAGCGCTTCTTGCTGCAATCCGGCGATCGTCTGGCGAATGTAGACCGATTGGTCGAACGAGATCGACATATGAACGTTGTTCGGGATGCCCGTGAGATGAGGCATCGCCTTGACGACGTTGTCGACGACCTCAACCGTATTGGCGCTCGCAAGTTTTTGCACGCGAAGAGTAAGCCCCGGCTTGCCGTTGATACGGATGATCTCGGTTTCTTCCTGATAGCTGTCCTCTACTTTGCCGATGTCGCGTATCCGGATCGGCACGCCGCCGATGGTTTTCACGACGATGTCTTCCATCGGCTTGATGACGTTGAACTGGCTTTCCGTCTTCAGAGAATAGTCGAACTGTCCCGTTTTTAAATCTCCCGACGGAATGATCAGGTTTGCGTTCGCGACGGCGTTGAGCACATCCTGGACGGGAAGCTGGAGCGCCTGCAGACGGTTGCGGTCGAGCGTCACGTGAATTTCCCGGATACGTCCGCCGAGTACCTGCGCCGACGCGACGCCCTCGATGTGTTCGATCTGCGGCTCGATGATGTTATATGCAAGGTCGTACAGGTCGCGTTCGTCGACGTCCCCGAACACGACGATGTTGCAAACAGGCAAATTTGTAATGTCGAACCGGAGTGCAATCGGCTGTGAAACGCCGGTCGGAAGCTGCGTCAGGACGCGGTTGATTCTCTGCACAATATCGACAAGGCCTACATCGGTGTTCGCATCCCAATTGAAGTTGACGCGCACCTGAGAGACGCCTTCGCGCGTTGCCGATTGCACGTAATCCACGTCGTTCACCGAGCTGACGCCGCGCTCAATCGCCGTTGTGACGGACTGCTCCATGTCCAATGGCCCCGCGCCCGAATAGTAGGTGATAATACTCACGACGGGGATGCTGATGTTCGGAAGCAAGTCGATCGGAAGTTGTTCCAGTGATACGAACCCCAGGACAACAATGGTGAGCGCGAAAAGGAATGTCGAAATGGGATAACGGAGCGCGAGACGGGTCAGCCACATATGAGAGAGTTTAGATTGTGAAAACCTTCGATACTATAAAAAGAGGCGGTGAGGCCTTTTATGAAGATCCCGGAAGACCTCCCGACTATCGCTGGAGGATGACAGGCCCTCCGTCATGGGCAAGCTGCTGTCCGGTTGTGATAACATCTTCGCTTCCCGTCAACCCGGCAAGAATTTCGGTGCGGTTGTTCTGCTCGATCCCGAGTTGAACGGGAGCCCTTTTGGCGGCGTTGTTTGCCAGAAGATAGACAAACGTTCCGTTGTCGTCATGGAGGATGGCTTGCGTCGGGAGCGTGATCGCGTTCGGATGCTCGGTGATCGCCAGCGTGACGGTGGCGTACATTCCCGGCTTCAGGTTGTGGTCTTTATTCGGGATGTCGATTTCAATCGCCATTGTGCGCGTCGACAGGTCCACCGCTTCGCTCATACGCGAGATCGATCCCGTGTACTGTTTGCCCGGGAACGCGTCGACTGCGATCGTCGCCTCTTTTCCCTTCGAAATTTCCGGGACGTCTTTTTCGAGCACATTGACGATCACTTTCACGCTGTCGATGTCCATGAGTGTAAACAGCGTTGCATTTGTCGTGGCGACAAGGGCGCCCGGGTCGAGGAATCTTTTCGTGACGATGCCAGGAAACGGCGCGATGATGCGGGCATAACTCAACTGCGTCTTTGCAGTTTCAAAATTTGCCTGCGCGACCTTCATCTGCGCGTCCGCATTGTCGAGGTCTTGCTTCGCAATGAGGTTCTGGTCGTACAGTTTTTTATTCCGCGTATAATTGATGCGCGCGTTATAGTATGTCGCCGATGTTTGCTGAACTTGCTGGTACAGTTCTGTGGAGTCGATGACGGCGAGCAATTGGTTGCGCTTCACCGTGGCCCCCATGTCGGCGTAAATGTGTTCGAGATTGCCGCTCACTTTGGAATAGATGTTCGCTTGTTGGATGGCGATGATGTCGCCGGTGAATTCCAATTTATAGAGAACGGTTTGACGCAGCGGGAGTTCAGTCTTTACCACCGGAATGTTTTGGCGCCGTGTATCGACGGCCGTTTTGCTCGTAAGGATTCTAAGAGCGGCAACGGCTCCGAGTAACAGCACAATTGAGGCAATGGTAATAAGCGAGCGGTACTTTTTCATCAAAAAGTCTTCCTATGCTGGATCGTTTTGAACAAAGCCCCATGAAAATACGCAGAACGTGCTTTGGAAGCAACCCGTACTCCGTCAGACACCGTCTTGTTAGCGCGTCTTGAAATTCTTAGGGGAACTCTCTACTTTGTGGCGTCACGAATGTATTAGACAAACTTTCCCGCCATTTAGTTTGATGAAAATATTTGCTTTCGTCTCTATTATAGCGATGAGCGCAGCCGTCATGTCGTGCGGACCGGACCGCAACAGGATCGTTGAACCGAAATTATCCTCCATTCAACAGGAAGTGTTTCACGAAAGTTGCTCGGCATCGTCGTGTCACGGCAGCGGCAAAAAAGGAGACCTGAGCCTGCTCAGTGGGGATTCGTACCGCCAACTCGTCGGCGTGGCGAGCACCGTCGACAAAAAAAATTCTCCCCCATTTCTCAGAGTAAAACCGGGGAGCCCGGACTCGAGTTTGCTTTATATAAAGATCGTCGGGCCCGATTCCAGCCAGGGAGAGATTATGCCGAAAGGGAAAGATCGGTTGACGCCGAATGAAATCAACGCGATTCGACAATGGATTCTCGACGGTGCGCCGAATAACTGATGGAGTGACGACTGAACCGTTCACTTAAGTGAACGGTTCAGTCAGTTTATCTCTTTTGTATTCTGGTCAAATTTTTGTATATTACCGCATACGTTAGAAGATTCGCAACCGATTGGGGCGACACGATGTCGCCCCTACGATTTTTTGAATGGTGCCATTTACGTGATCCGAAGAGAAGACATACGCAACATTGCAATCATCGCCCACGTCGACCATGGAAAAACTACACTTGTCGACCAGCTGCTCCGGCAAACCGGGACATTCCGTGAGAATCAGGTCGTTGAAACGCGGGTGATGGATTCGAACGACCTTGAGAAGGAGCGGGGCATTACGATCCTCGCGAAGAATACGTCGGTGTTCTACCAGCCGAAAAAGTCCAAGACAAAAATCAAGATCAATATCGTCGACACTCCGGGGCACTCCGACTTCAGCGGCGAAGTCGAGCGTACGCTCAAGATGGTTGACGGCGTCCTCTTGCTCGTCGATGCGGCCGAAGGCCCGCTCCCCGGCACAAAATTCGTCCTGAAGAAATCGCTCGACCTCCACCTGCAGCCGATCGTTGTGATCAACAAGATCGACCGCAAAGACGCTCGTCCGCACGAAGTGCTCGACGAGGTGTTCGAGCTTTTTCTCTCCCTCGGTGCAACGGACAAGCAGCTCGACTTCCCAACAATCTACGCGATTTCCAAACAAGGGATCGCGAAAAGAGAGCTCGACCAGGAGAGCGAAAATCTCGAGCCGCTCTTCGAGGCGATCATCAGCAAAGTCCCGGCTCCCGAAGGAAACGCCGACGAACCGTTTCAGATGCTCGTGACGACGATCGACTACAACGATTACCTAGGAAGGTTGGGGATAGGAAAGATTTCCCGCGGAACAATCAGCTTCGGATCGCCGATGAAGATCATCCATCGGGACGGTTCGGTTGAAGACGCCCGCGTGACGAAAATGTATACCTTCGAGGGGTTGAAGCGGGTCGAAACGCAGCAGGCATCCGTCGGCGATATCATTGCACTTGCGGGAATGGAAGACGTCGATATCGGCGAAACGATCGCCGACGCGGCAGACCCGAGGCCGATGCCCTTCGTCGCCATCGAAGAACCCACGATCTCCATGAACTTTGTCGTAAACAACTCTCCGTTTGCCGGACAGGAAGGAAAGTACGTGACGACACGAAACCTCGGCGAGCGGTTAGCGCGGGAACTTCGTTCGAACGTCAGCCTTCGCGTCGAGCTCACAGATTCCCCAGATATTTTTCGCGTGAGCGGCCGCGGCGAACTGCACCTCTCGATCTTGATCGAGAATATGCGACGCGAAGGGTTCGAGCTGCAGGTCTCTCGGCCGGAAGTGATCTATAAAAAGATCGCGGACGTGCTCTGCGAACCGATGGAACACGTGATTATCGACGTGCCGGACGAGTTTGTCGGGACGGTCATCGAGAACCTCGGACGGCGCAAGGGCGAAATGAAAAATATGATCGCGTCGAACGGCAATACGCGGCTCGAATTTTTTGTCCCATCGCGTGGACTTATCGGTTTCCGCAACGAGTTCATGACGCAGACGAAGGGAACGGGAATTCTCCACCATAATTTTCACGGCTACGAACCGTTCAAAGGCGACCTCGACCACCGGACGAAGGGAGCCCTCATCGCCATGGAATCGGGAGACGCGGTGGCGTATGGGATGTGGAAACTGCAGGAGCGCTCGACATTTTTTATCGAGCCGGGCACTCGCGTCTATCCGGGGATGATCGTCGGCGAAAATTCTCGCGAACACGACATGACCGTCAACGTGTGCAAATCGAAACAACTCTCCAATATGCGCGCGTCCGGTTCGGATGAAGCCGTTCGCCTTGAACCTCCGCATCTGCTGACGCTCGAGCAGGCGATCGAATGGATCGGCGACGACGAATATGTCGAAGTCACGCCGAAATCTGTCCGCCTGCGAAAAAAGATCCTTGGCGCCAACGAACGCAACAGGGCATCGAAGAAAAAGGTTGAGGTCGCGGAGTAAAGAACATCCTCGCCGACTAAACATCACAAGAAAAAGCAAAAAGAATCCCGTCAATTTTTGACGGGATTCTTTTTATTGTACGACGAGTATAAAAGACGCGGCCATATTTCATCAAAATGAATTTCAGGCCGCCATCCTGTCGCAAGCATTGCTCCGCTCTTTATAAGATCATGAAAATAGAAAGAAGCAATGGAATCAATACAAAATTGGGCTTTTTTATAATGAAAAAACAATGACTCAAAATCGCGTGAATCACCGGTCGCTAATAATTTGCGATTCGTACTCTATTCGACTATATTCCCGCATAGCCGCAATACTTTTTCCGTAAAAGGGATTGACAAATCTATGAACGGATAAACCCATGCCTCAAAAAACTTCTTCCGTGAATATGTGGAAGGCCATGGAGAAAAAAGATCTTCGCCGTCTTGCCTTGGCGGTTTTCTTTTTGTTCGGCACCATTGGACCGCTGACGATGCTCATGAACACTGCTATCCTGCCCGGATCATGGTTCATGCTCGTCTATCTCACGGTTCTGTGCGGGGCATTTTCGGCGTGCATAATTCTGTTTATCAGAAAGCCGGCGATACTTGCCGTCTCCCTCATTCTCATCATCGGCGCCATCGTCGCATCCGACCAGGTTGAGCAGCTTCTTTTCGGACGGGTTGAAGAGGCGAGGATCGTGACGGCAAACCACTTGTTCACGTTCACACAGCAGGAACTCGACCGCATCGAGGTCCGCCGTCCTTTGTTCGGTGTCATCGCCATCGTTCTTCTGTCGACCGGCTACGGCCTTTTCGTCGTCGTTGTCGGAGAGGAGATACAGAAACGCGCCCGTCTCGAGACGGAAGTTGCCGTTGCACGAACGATTCAGAAATCGCTCCAGCCTCCCGGCGAGTATAAGACCACTTGGTGCGAGGCGGCGGGTATCACCGTTCCGGCGACCGAGGTTGGCGGCGACTATTATGACATGGTCGCTGTTTCTGAAAACGAAGTTGCCATCGCTATTGCCGACGTGTCCGGCCATGGGGTGGGCGCGGGTATTCTTTCTGCGATGACAAAAAGCGCACTGCGGACGGAGCTCCATCATACCTCATCTCCACCCGAACTGCTCTTCAATCTCAACAACGCAATGTACCAGGTCGCCGACAAAAAGACGTTTGTCTCGTTTGCATACGTGCTTCTCGACAAACGGACAATGTCCGCGCGCATTACAACGGCCGGTCATCCCCCAATTTTTCACATCAAAAAATCCGACAGTGGCATCAAAGAAGTCCGCACGCCGAACCTTGCACTGGCAGCCCAGGCGTCGACCAAATACACCGAGGAAAAAATACAACTGGAACATGGCGACATCCTCGTGCTTTACACAGACGGCATAACTGAGGCGATGAACGATAAAGGAGAGCAATTCGGCATCGACCGATTAAGAGAGCTCCTCAGCGATACCGAAAGACCGTCTGCGCAAACTCTCAGCAACTCGATCCTTGCGTCGGTGCGCGCCTTCACCATCAAAAAAGAATTTAAGGACGATGCAACGATCGTCGTTGTGAAGCTCGGCGCGTGAGCGCATTGTGTAAACGGGCAATTTTCGTAGTCGAAAAGAAATTAAGAGATAAACGGCAAGAGAGTGCAATACAAAAGGCGAGCCATTGACGGTCTCGCCTTTTTATTTGCGCATAGCTTGAAAGTTAGGGCAAGAAGCAAGATATTCATTGTCGGCATCGCGCAAAAATAGTAGTGACTCAATGTGAATTTTCAAAATTTGAGCCCATGAGATTCGCATAGTGATTTGCCACTAAGACGCCAAGACACAAAGAATATTTGAAAATGGGCCGCTACCCCAAAAAGTCACGTTCGTTGCAGTTGAAATAAGTTCGTTTTTTGGAGGATGGAATGAAACGTATGTCTGCCGCTTTTATTTTTTCTCTTTTTGCCGCCGTCACGGTTTTTTCTCAGACCGAACGGAGCTGGGAGGAAAAATTCAGGTCTACGCCTCAGCCGGAGAACATCCGCGAGAACATGAAAAGGCTTTCGGCGCATCCGCACCACCTCGGCTCGCCGTACGATAAGGATAACGCGGAGTGGATACTTTCACGGTTCAAAGAATGGGGGTTCGACGCCCACATCGAGACGTTCGATGTCCTTTTTCCCACGCCGAAAGAACGGGCCGTCGAACTTATCGCCCCGACACGGTTTGTCGCAAAACTGCGCGAGCCCGCGTTGCCCGGCGATCCGACTTCAAGCCAGCAAAGCGAACAGCTGCCGACCTATAACGCGTATTCGGCCGATGGCGACGTCACAGCGCCGCTTGTATATGTAAACTACGGCATTCCCTCCGACTATGAAAAGCTCGAGCGGATGGGAATTTCCGTTAAGGGATGCATCGTCATTGCGCGGTACGGCGCTTCATGGAGGGGAATCAAACCGAAGGTCGCCGCAGAACACGGAGCGGTCGGCTGTCTTATTTATTCGGACCCGAGCGGCGACGGTTATACGGCCGGAGATGTTTTTCCGAACGGAGCGTTTCGTCCGCCCGACGGCGTTCAGCGGGGAAGCGTCATGGACATGCCGGTGTATCCGGGCGACCCATTAACTCCCGGAGTCGGCGCGACGCCGGATGCGAAGCGGCTCGCTCTTAAAGATGTTCAGGTCTTTACGAAAATTCCCGTTCTCCCTTTATCGTACGCAGATGCGCAACCGCTTCTCGCAGCGCTCAACGGGCCGGTCGCGCCCCGCGAGTGGAGCGGAACTTTGCCGATCACGTACCACATCGGACCGGGAGCCGCAAAAGTTCATCTGAAAGCGTTGTTCAACTGGGATAGAAAAAAAATTTACGACGTCATCGCGACGATCCGGGGATCGCAATATCCGGATCAATGGGTCATCCGCGGAAATCACTTCGACGCGTGGGTGAACGGGGCGGAAGACCCGATCTCGGGGCAATCCGTACTGCTGGAAGAAGCGCGATCGTTCGGCGAACTTCTCCGCCAAGGATGGAAGCCGAAACGGACGATCGTGTATTGCGCGTGGGACGGCGAGGAAGAAGGTTTGATCGGTTCGACGGAATGGGTCGAGGAGCACGCAGACGAACTGAATAAAAAAGCAGTCTCCTATATCAATTCCGACGGAAACGACAGAGGGTATCTGTATGTCGAAGGGTCGCACTCGCTCGAGAAATTCATCAGCGATGTTGCAAAGGATATCGTCGATCCGGAGAAAAATATTTCTGTATGGAAACGGTCGCAACTGTCGGACATTGCCAACGCGTCTTCTGCGGAGGAGCGTCGCGAGATCAGGCAGCGTTCCGACCTATCGATCGGAGCTCCCGGTTCGGGCTCGGATTACACGGCGTTTGTCGACCATGCCGGCATCGCGTCGCTCAACATCGGTTACGGAGGAGAAGACGGCAACGGCATTTACCATTCGATCTACGATGATTTCTATTGGTACACTCATTTTTCTGATACCGACTTTTCCTATGGACGCGCTCTTGCGCAAACAGTCGGCACGGCGATGATGCGCTTAGCTGATTCTCCGCTTCTCCCCTTCGCGTATTCCAATCTTTCCGACGTGATCAAGAAGTACGTCGACGAACTTCAAAAGCTCGTTAAAACGCAGCAGGATAACGTGCGTGAGCGAAATACGGAAATTGACGAAGGAGTTTTTTCAGCGACAGCCGACCCGAAAAAGAGATATGTCCCTCCTTCAATAGAAGAGGTTCCGCCGTTCCTCAATTTCGCTCCGCTGCAGAATGCTACCGACTCGCTGTCACGGTGCGCCGCTCGTTATGATAAAGCGGCAGCGGCAGTAAAAGAGAACGTCTCTATCGCTCTTGAACCCGTGAACGAAACCCTCATCGAGAGCGAACGAAGGCTTCTTTCTGCGGCGGGTCTTCCCAATCGGCCGTGGTTCAAGCACCAGATCTACGCGCCGGGCCTCTACACGGGATACGGAGTGAAAACGATCCCCGCAGTCCGCGAGGCAATAGAAGAAAAGCAGTGGAAGCTCGCAGGCGAGGAGATCGCAAAAGTTGCTCAGGTCATAGAAAATGAAGCCGCTTTGATCGATATAGCGACGACCGAACTTCAACACATAGAACGATAGGGCGTTCAGCTAGAATATGAACCGCTGTTTGTTGAGATGGAAACGGGGCAAATTGTATCCGCCTGAAGCGGCTTTCTCGCTAGCCAACGCTACACTTTGAATAGTTTGTTTTTTCGTCTTGAGGATTCCAGATAAAAACTTTCGGTCTACGACTTCGTTGAGGGAATGACGTAACCCAACGCTCGTCATGCCCGTATGCTTTTGGCGGGCATCCACACTGTGGCGCTGCCTCTCGCTACATCCATAGTGAATTTGGCATCTATTCTTCGTATCCTCTCGGACGGCGCACCTCATCTCAAGGAATCATTCCGGAGCTCTCACATGCCTACACATCAAAAGAAAACATTCATCGCAGTAGCGGGCAATATCGGTTCGGGGAAATCGTCGCTCACCACGTTGCTCGGCAAACATTTTGGCTGGAAACCCTACTTTGAATCTGTGGAAGACAATCCGTATCTCGCAGACTTCTACGGCGACATGAAGAGATGGTCGTTCCATCTTCAGATCTATTTTCTTTCTCATCGCTTTATCAATCACAAGCAGATCGTCGAATCGCCGGATCCCGTCATTCAGGACCGCTCGATCTATGAAGATGCGGAAATATTCGCGCGCAACCTTCACGAGATCGGCAACATGGACGACCGCGACTACACCAACTACGTCGCCCTGTATCACGTGATGATGGAATATTTACAACCGCCCGACCTGATGATCTATCTCCGTGCGTCGGTCGATACGCTTAAAAAGCAAATTTCCAAAAGAGGGAGAACATACGAGCAAAGCATCAAGCGCGAATACCTCGAACAGCTAAACCATCATTATGAATCGTGGATCAGCAGTTACAAGCTTGGCCCGTTGCTTGTCATCGAGAGCGACGGCCTCGACTTTGTGCATAACGAGAAAGATTTTCAGTATGTCGAAAAGCTTGTGCGCGAGAAGATCGGGGTGTGAGTGGTTTCGGGCGGGGTGATAGGTTATAAGTTGTACGTTTTACGTTATAAGTTATTAGCCGTAAGCTTTTACGTATAACGTAAAACGTACAACTTATAACTTAAAACTTAGAACGTCCAACGTAACACCTACAACGCATCAGTCAAACGCACGACATTACCAAAAAACCACCCGTGGAATCCATCGACAACATTAAAGCGCAGATCAAGCAAGCCCTGGCAGAGGAAATCAAGGCGCGGGATGTCTTTCCCAAAAAAGCGATCCTCACGAGCGGAATGCGGGTCGCTACGACCGACGCTGGCACGGTATACCGCTTTGAAATTCCTGAAAGCATTCTTGTCGAACCCTCTTTTTCCGTGCGTTGCACGATCGGAGTGAACACCAGGTTTTCGTTCCCGGCCGTCATCGCAGATGTCCACCATCAGTTCGCTTTTTTTCTTTTGCCGCTCGACATGGGAGAATCCATTCCGGAACTGATGTGCGAGTGGAACCCGTCGGAAGCGGCCGACATCCTTCTACAGCGATGGGATGCCATCGGCGAAAGCGGCCTTCTTCATGCGCTCGTCGAACGCAATTTTTCGGCGAACACTCGACCGACTACAAAAGAACCGATCTTCCCTTCCACGTTTACCGAGTCGCAGCTCAATGCCGTCAAGAAATCCATGGCGAGGAAGATCTCCATCATCGTTGGAGAACGGAAGCAAGGTAAAACGGGCGTCGCGGCTTCGCTCATCTTTAGCTCGTTGAAGGAAGGAAAACGAGTGCTGTATCTGACCCCTTCCTCGGGAGGACTCTATGATTGCATGCATGAAGTTGTATCGATGAACCCGGCCGTAGCCGAAGAATCGATCGCGGTGTTCGATTCCGGAAGCTGTCTTTTTCCCCGGCTCAATATCCCTTCATTCGGGATGAGAAGAGGCGAGACCGCATCGAACAACGAAGGTCTCAAAAAATTGGCAGCCCTGATTTCGGCTGAACATGAATACGAGCGCATCGACGCGGTGGTGCAAAAGCTCGCGGAGAAACAGCAGCAGATCGGAGAGGCCACAGGAGAATCGGATGCGATGAAAGCGGAGGTGCAGCGCCTTCAGAACGCTTCGATGCTGGAAAGAATGAAGCAGCGAATTAATAAGGCAGACATCGACAACGCTCAAACGCAGCTGCAAAATAAACTTGCTCTCGTTGAGCGACTCAGACAGCAGGTTGCGAACCTCGTGAAAGAACAGTTTAAAAAGGAATCACAGCTTCCCATTCCGTTGAAAGAGCGCGCGGCGGTTGAGAAGCTTGCTTCGACAGAGGTCGTGATGCAGGCGACTTTGCCTCCCGCCCCTGGCGGCGTGCGATGCCTGGCCTCGACGGTTCGCGAAGCGCTGAAATTCGGGGCGGAAAAATTTGGCGATTTCGACGTCGTCTGTATCGACGACGCGCATGCGCTTAACCTCGCAGAATTCTTCTGGTGCGCCTCTCACGCAAAGGAACAGTGCATGCTTCTCGCGGACATTACGGAACAACCTCCGCGGTCCGCTGCACAGGTGGAATCGGCAAAATCGTGGCTGCAAAAAAATTATTTTCTTTTTTTCCAACAACAGGAAAGCGAAGAACGGCGTTTCACCGTCGATGTTCTGCCGGCGGATTCGGCGAGCGAGTTGGCAAACCCGGCCCTTCCGCCGCCGCTGCTCGAGTCCTGTCTCGCGGCTGCAGTAGACCAAACTCCGGTTCCTCAAGGAACCGTAGGGCGAGTCTACTTTGTCAATACTTCAGAACACCGCGCAGTTTCGGAACAATATTTGGGGAAGAAAAAGATCCTTCCGTACAACGAGGTGAACGGAAAAAAAGTCGTCGACTGCATCAAGCACGCTCTTCTCAACGGCAGCACGACGCAAGAAGAGATCCTTGTTGTCGTGCCGCCGAGCGGCCAGGCGACATACTTGCGCGAACTTCTCAAATCCCATCAGATGAACAACGTTGAGATCGCCAGCCTTGGAGCAATACGGTTGTGTGCCAAGCGCACCATCATCTTCGATACGACAGTTGCCGGACTCGATTTCACCCTGCGCATCCTCGACGAAAAGAAATCCGGTCGCGTTCGTGTTGCGGATACGCTCAACACGCTTCTCTCGACGGTGCGCGAAGATTTTTACGCCATCGGAGATCTCTCCTATTTCCAAACTCGGTACAAAGACCGTATCGTCACAAAGCTGCTGGAGATCCTCAGCAGCAAGTCGGAAAGCGTCGGGAATATTCTAAACGCGGCGCGGAGGTTCGATGATGCGCCTCCGGACGTGCGAAAGCGAATACTTTTCGGAACGGCGGAAGAAAAGCAATCGGCCGACTATAAATCAAAACTCGACCAGGCGAAAGGGTCCGGAGTCGATGCATCGAAGCCGGCCTCGCAGCAGACCATCGCGCTGGCAGAACGCAAATTAAAGAACGATGTCCGTGCGTCGATCCTGAGAGTTTTGGCGAAACGCGAGGCGATCAACACTGTTGCGCAATACCTCTCGTCGTACCCTCTTTACCGAACGACCGTTGAAACCGAAAAGTATTCCTCGGTGTTGTGGGAACTCGATTGTGAGAATGAGAACGACTTCAAGAACGTCATGAACATGTGGAACGTGCTTATCTACGAAGCATCCGACGCCTATAAGACGAGCCATCCTCTTGCAATAAAGGCAAAGGTCGACTCAAAGATCGCCGCCGATATTCAGCAGCTCTACGCGTATTATCATTCAGATATTGAATCGGTCGTCGAGACGGGAAAACACAAGCTTGCGCAGAGCGTGCAGCAGATCTTTAACGACTGTATCGGAAGGAAACCGGTGACGCCGGGCGATTGGATGAAGGCATACCTGGTTTTTTTAGGGAGGATGGAAAAATATCTCGATACGGTGATTAACCAGATCAGGGCGTAACAATTTTCACGGAGCCTACGAGAGGTAGCCGGAGCGAATGAGAACGGTTTCGCTCCGGAGATTTAGGAGTTCTGCTGTACCATCGGCGGCATCGGGACGATCCACCAGGCAAGAATATAGCCTACAAAAAATGGGACTATCCCCGTAGCAAGCGCCAGCACTGCAACGACCAACCGCACGATTGTAGGGTCTACATCCATCATTTCCGCTATGCCGCCGCACACGCCGGCGATCTTCTTATCCGTCCGCGATCGATAAAGTCTTTGCATGGTAAGCTCCTTTCAGAATTGCGCGTTGTCAGAACGGTCTCACCTCAATAACGTGGGAATGACGATTTTGTTGCGCCGCCCACAACTGAATCCAGCACGATCCAACATTTACAATGGAGATTATTTCGGCGGAGCCAGCAACGCGACGTACGTTCTCTTTGACTCAAGCAAGCGAGCGGCCGTTTGTGCCTGAACGTCGTGTTCCAAAGAGGCCTTGATGCGGCCGCGTTCTCCGTCGTAACGGCCTACAATTTCTTCCCGCAACTCTTCGCGCAGCTCGTCTTTATGCTGCGAAAAAGCACTCGCCTTTTCCTTCTCGATCTGGCTCCCGATTTCGTTCAACTCCGAGATGACGCTTCCGCTGAATTTTTCTTTTTCAAGAACGTCTTTCATGTCGGAAAGCTTTTGCTCCGCGTCGTCCTTGTACTCGAACTTCTCTTGTTTAAGATAATTCCGGAAATCGTTGAGCATGCTGTCGGTCACCGTGAAGTTTTCGTCCCCGACGGCGTGTTGAGAAACGTAATGCGTCGCGTAGTTGAAGAACATCGCTTTGCGGATCAGCTCGAGGAACAGCGTGCTGTGTTCCGGCTCTGGCACCGTTGAATCGGGTGCGATCCCGCCGGCGTCGAGAAATTCCCGTCCGTGTTCCGTTTTGAACTCGTGCCTCAAACTGTCCGGCGTCACAAGAAACACCCCGTCCTTATTCTTGTGCATGTAGTCGATCTCCTGAATGCTTCGCCCGCTCGGCGTATAGTAACGGGCGGTCGTTATTTTAAGCGATGTGTTGTACTCCAGCTGTGTCACGGTTTGCACCAACCCCTTGCCGAAGGATCGCGTGCCGACGATAATTCCGCGGTCAAGGTCCTGGATCGCCCCGGCGACAATTTCGCTTGCGCTTGCGCTGTTCTTATTGACGAGAACGGCGAGAGGAATGTTTCCCGCGAGGGGGTCGTCGCTCACAGTATACACCTTTTCGTCGTCGCTTCTGCGTCCGCGCGTCGTGACGATCGTGCTTCCTTTCGGGTTGAAGAGGCTCACGATATCGACCGCTTCCTCAAGGAGTCCGCCCGGGTTGTTTCGAAGGTCGAGAACGATGCCGCGCACATCACCCTCCGCCATGAGCTCTTTGACGGCCTGCCGAACTTCATCGCCGGCCCGGCGCGAAAAACGATCAAGCCGAATGTAACCGATGCCGTTGTTGAGAAACCCCGAATACGAGACGTTGTTCACCTGAATAAGTTCTCGGACGAGCGCAAATTCGAGCGGCTGCTTTTCCCCTTCGCGCTCGATTTTCATTTTCACGACTGTCCCCGGTTCTCCCCGCACCATGCTGCGCACGGAATCCGGGTTCATGTTGAAAATTTTTTCTCCGTCGATCTCGACGATTCGGTCTCCTGCGCGAATTCCCTGCTTCTGCGCGGAGTATCCTTCCATCGGAGCGATGACGGTAACGAACCCGTCTCTCATGCCGATGGAAATGCCGACGCCTCCGTACTCCCCGTGCGTGATAAGGTCGATCTCTTCCCCTTCTTTATCGTCATAAAACACCGTGTACGGGTCGAGCGTCTCGAGCATGCCGTCGATTCCTGCGTGCATGAATTTTTCAGGGTCAATTTCGTCGACGTAACTTGTCGTGACCTCTTTGTACACCTGGCCGAAAAGATCCATGTTCTTGTTGATGCTGAGGTAGAGATCATCATTGATGAAAAATCCCAAACCCAGACCGCCGATGATTCCCACCAGCGTCCACAGAACAACTGTCTTCCTCATACTGCCTTCCTTACGCCTTTGTGCGGAGTGATGTTGATTGAATGAAATGTAAGTCTATTTTTAGATGAAGTCTATCTTTTTGAACACAAACTCGCGCCTCAAAGTTTAATGACGACTGACGGAATGATGAATCTCTTCCTATTGCGCAATAAAAATTGGCCGCCGCAGGTCGGGCTCCGGCGTTGGTGCCGATTTATCCATGTTGACTCTCTCTCGAATGATTCATACTTTGAGCCATGGTCGAGTTGCTGTTAACCTCCTGCGCGATTTGCGGCCTTGCAATCGCAGCCTATTTTTCCCTGGTGTATTACCACATTATCGAAGCGGACAACAGATGGATTCCATCGTTCTGTAGAATGGAACGCGGGGCATGCATGAGAATTCTCGATACCCCAGAAGCCAAAGTGCTCCGTGTTCCGAACAGCATAATCGGCACGCTGTATTACGGGGCGATTCTTTTCGTCCCGATTCACAAATTCGAGACATGGTTTCTCATTGCATCGATCTTTTCGGTCGGGTTGGGAATGTATCTCGTCCACGCCCTCATCGTTCGATTGAAGACGCATTGCCCCCTCTGCTACACAGCGCATGGGATCAATCTTGTTATCGCAAACCTGTTTATCGTCCGAGCGATCCAACTTCGTCTGATCTTTTAGGACGAAACATCCAACCATGAAAACCCTCCCATCCCGCAGGAAATTTCTTAAAGAGACAGTCTTTGGAGTCGTCGCCCTGTCCGCGGCGCGGCTGATTCCACTCGATTACGCCAGCGCTGCCGTTCCATCGGAGATCGAAGGGCAGTTGTTATTTTTTTCCCCTATGGAATTTCTTATCGTTCAGATGGCCGCCAGAAGGATCGTTGGCGACTCGCTGGAAGGAAACCCCGGCCCGGACGAGGTCGGCGTCGCTCTCAAGGCCGACCGTTTGCTTGCCGCATCAGATGTCGAGACGCAGGACCAATTTCACGAGCTCCTGACGATCTTCAACGGCGCACTGTTCGCATTTATTTTCGATTTCCGGTTCACCAGCTTCGTCAATATGTCTGCCGAAAGTCAGGATTCATACCTCGAGAGCTGGATGACGAGCATCTTTTCGTTCCGCCGCTCTGCATTCCAGGCGCTGAAGCGCATTACGCTCGGTCTCTTTTATACAGACAGCCGCTCATGGAAAGAGATCGGATACGACGGAATGTTTCTTCCGTGGGAAAGAACAAAACAGTGAACAGTAAGCAGTAAGCAGTAAACAGTGAGCTTAGAACCTTGAACTTAAAACGTCACACGTAGAACGTAGAATGTAAAACGTAAGACGTAAAAACGTAAAACGTTAAAACCCAAACAATGATCATCCAGGCAAAAGATATCAGGAAGCCGGTCAGAGAAAGCGCAGATGTGTGCATTATTGGGTCGGGATGCGGAGGCGGTGCAAGCGCAAAGGTGCTCGCAGAAGCTGGGAAGAAAGTCATCCTTCTTGAGGAGGGAGGATATTTCACGAGCGCCGATTTCGATATGACGGAGCAGACCGCGTATCAGAATCTTTATCGAAGAAGAGCAGGGCAGGCGACCGACGACCTTTCCGTGACGGTGCTTCAAGGAAGATGCATCGGCGGGAGCTCCACGGTAAACTGGACCACATCCCTCCGTACGCCGGACTTTGTCCTGGACAAATGGGCAAAAATTTTCGATGTGCGCGGACTCTCGTCGAAAGACCTCGAGCCGTATTTCGACAGGATAGAGAAATATCTTAACGTTCACATCGAGCCTGAAGAAAACCACAACCCAAACAATCGGATCATTCTCGACGGCGCAAAGAAGCTGGGCTACAAAGCGCGGCCCTCCGGACGGAACACAAAGGATTGCAAGAAGTCCGGAGCGTGCGGATTAGGATGCCCGTTCGATGCGAAGCTTTCGGTCGATATGACGTACATTCCCGATGCAGAAAAGGCGGGGGCGACGGTTTTTGCGAACTTCCAGGCGAGCACCATCGACGTTACAGGCCAGCTTAAGCAAGTCTTTGGCTCTGTGATCGATCCGGCGACAAAGAAACCGAAGACCAATTTTATCATCGAAGCCCCCGTCGTCGTTTTGGCGGCAAGCGCCATTCATTCGCCGATGATCCTTCTTCGCTCCGACCTTGCCAACGCGAGCAATGAAGTCGGGTACCATCTCACATTTCATGTCACATCCGCTGTATTAGGAGTGTACGATAAAGTCGTGTACCCTGCCGGAGGCATACCGCAATCGGCGCTGTGCGACGAATTCTTGAACAAAAATAACGACGGCGGCGGCTTTTGGATAGAGGCGGTGCCGGCATACCCGACCCTCGCCAGCCTCGCTCTTCCCGGTTTCGGCAACGATCACAAGAGCATGATGAGGCAGTATCCGCATATCGGCGCATCGATCGTTTTAGTGAAAGAGATCGATTCCGAGGGGATGGTCGAACTCAACGATTACGGTCGCCCCGCAATTTCGTACGACATGGGAGCAAAAGATCTTGAGTATCTTAAACAGGGGATCAAGGTCGCGGCCGAGATACATTTTGCTGCCGGAGCGAAAAGCGTGATGACACTTCATGCGCAAAAAGCGGAGTTCACTTCAATGCAGGAGATCGACAACGCGCTTGCAACTGCTCGCTGGGGGAAAAACGAAATTGCGTTATACAGCGCGCATCCTCTTGGCACATGCCGTATGGCTGAACACCCACTTCGCTCCGTGGTCAACTCACACTGCGAAACGCACGACGTGCCGGGGCTCTTTGTGATCGATGGAAGCGTCATCCCGACATCTCTCGGAGTCAATCCGCAAATGACGATCCTTGCGATAGCGGAAAAGAGCGCCGAGTGGATTGTTGAAAACAGGTTGAAGAAAAAATAAGAAGCCAGCGTCCGTGTCACTTTCTTTCCGAGAAAGAAAGTAACCAAATGCCGCTTTACGGCATCCCGCCTATTTAGTTTTTGAAGCGGGAGAAATCTTGTCGAAATCGTAACACACGGATTCAATCCTTCCCTCCGCTCGCACCTGACGATTTCGACGTTTTAAGACGCAGGCATTGTCTAGCAATCGGAATCGGCGGCCTCGAGGGGTGGAGGGCGATGCGTGCGTTGAGAAAACGGCAGGCATGTGCAGAAGGCAAGGGTGAGCCGTTTTCTCCCGGCTTGTGCGGGTAGGAAGCATCGCCTGCGTTCCGATTCCGAAAAGCTCTCTTTGCTTCTTTCTCTGGCTTCAGAGAAAGAAGAATAATCATGCTCCTTGAAACCGAGTCACTGCCGCCAGCGTTCTTTCCTTGAATTTCGTCAAGAAATTCGGTATATTTTGAGATAGAAATTCACAATCCATGCGCCAAAGGCATGTCCGCCGCGGGCGCAGCAGCAGCCCTTCAAGGAGATCTCCATGAAATTTTCCGTTACCAGCAGCGAACTTCAGAAAGCTCTCTCGAAAACTATCGGCGTGGTTCCTACGCGGTCAACGCTCCCCATCCTGGAAAACCTTCTCTTCGAAATCTCAAAAAATGTCCTTAAGATCACCGCTACAGACCTGGAAATTTCGATGACCGTCGCGCTCAGCGTGAAGGGGATGGAAGACGGCGTCATCGCAATTCCCGCAAAGAGGATCGCCGACACGATCCGCGCGCTTCCCGACGTCTCGGTTGTCTTCACGATCGATACGGAGAACAACAAGATCAAAATGGTGACTGAGAACGGCGAATATTCGCTGACGGGAGAGTCGAGCGAAGAATTCCCGACCGTTCCACAGTTCAAAGGAGAAACGGAGATCGCCATCGATGCAGAGATGCTCCGGCAGCTGATCGCACGGACGTCGTTTGCCGTCAGCGTGGACGAGCTTCGCCCCGCGATGATGGGCGTTCTGTTTCAGCTCAAAGATTCCGAAATCCGGGCGGTTGCCACGGACGGACACCGGCTTGTCCGCACGATCAACCGGGCGTTCTCATCGCCAAAGTTCAAAAAAGATATCGTCATACCCTCGAAAGCTCTCGGGCTCGTCTCGAAGCTTGCCGAGGATGGAAAAAGTAAAATTTTCGTGAACGATTCCCACATCATGTTCCAATTCGACGGGACGACGCTCATCTCGCGCCTTATCGAAGAGAATTATCCGAACTATGAATCGGTCATCCCGCAGGACAACGATAAAACGCTCGTCGTAAGCAAAGACCAGCTGCTTTCGTCGGTCCGAAGGGTATCGCTCTATTCAAGCTCGACGACGCACCAGATACGTTTGTCGGTGAAAAAGAACGAGCTCACCGTTGCCGCGGAAGACGTCGACTTCGGCAGCGAAGCGCGGGAAACGATCCCGTGCGAGTACTCTTCGGACGAAATGGAGATCGGGTTTAATTCCGGCTATGTCGTCGACGTCCTCACCCATTGCGAGTCCGACGAAGCGGTGTTCAAGTTCAGCTCTCCGACGCGTGCGGGAATTGTCTCACCGCGGCCACAGCGGGAAAAGGAAGATGTCCTTATGCTCGTCATGCCAGTGAGGTTGAACAATTAAGACGGCAGCTCACACCGTATGAGAATCGTGCGCGCACAGCTCCGTCAGTTCCGTAACCACAGCTGCACGGAGTTGGAATTCGGGTCCACAACGAACGCGTTGTTAGGGGACAACGGTCACGGCAAGACGAACGTGTTGGAAGCCCTCTCCTTTCTGTGTCTCACAAAAAGTTTCTACGCAACCTCCGACGTCACCGCTCTGCAGAAGGGAAAAGAGTTTTTTGAAGTTCATGGGGCGATGGTTTCTGATGTCGCCATCGAACACGACGTCCGCGTCGTCTATGATGCCGGGACGAATCGGAAGAAAGTGTTCATCGACGGCAAAGAGCCGGCGACGTATTCCTCGGTGATCGGACAATTCCCCATCGTTATTCTTTCGCCGGAGAACAACAACATTACGTTCGGCATGCCGTCCGACCGGAGACGGTTCACGGATCTGGTCATCGCGCAGTCGAGCGCCGCGTATCTTCAGGATACGCTCGAATACAGGCGCGCTCTCCGTCAAAGGAATAAAATTCTGTCGGAAGCGAAACGCGGCGCCGTTAACAAGACAGCGCTCGATCCCTGGGATGAGACATTGAGCATCCACGGTTCGAAAGTGATGCAGAAACGGGCGCGGTTCTTTAAGGAATTTGCTCCGTTTGTGTTCCGCGCGCACGCCTCGCTATCGCAGGAAAAGGAAGCGCCGTCGGTCGACTACATGCCGCAGATTTCTGTCGGGGTGGATGAGCCGGTCGGCAACATCAAAGATCGCTTCAAACAAAAAGTAGAGGAAAAGCGCGACGACGAATTGCGCATGGGAACGTCGCTCGTCGGGCCGCATCGGGACGAAGTGGTGTTTTCGCTGAACGATCTCCAGCTCCGGGCGTACGCATCGCAAGGACAGCACAAGACCTTTTTGATCGCCTTGAAGATCGCCGAATACTTTTATCTTAAAGAGCGGTGCGCGGAGACGCCGGTCATTCTCCTCGACGATGTCTTCACGGAGCTCGACGACACGCGCGCCCGTCGGCTTCTTTCTCTCATCGATGAACTCGGCCAATCGTTCATCACGACGACGAACGAGCAGGTATTTCGCGAGTCGATCCGTTGGAACGACGCGCGGAGGAAATTTTCCATTATGAATGGCGCGGCCGTTTTTCGCCGCCACGAGGCGGCGGCATGACAGAGAGTTCCCCTCAATCGCTCGGCGCCGTCATCGATGCACTCGTGCATCAGCTTGGCATCGAGAAAAGGATCAAGCAATACGACGTCGTCGACGTCTGGCCATCCATCGTGGGAAGCCAGATCGCACAGGTGACGAGCATCGACAAGATCGAGAACAACGTCCTTGTCGTGAAAGTCTCCGCCGCACCATGGCGCACCGAGCTGACGTTTCGGAGAAAAGAAATTCTCGAGAAGATCCATACGGCGACACATTCTGATTCGATCAAAGACATCAGGTTTCGATAAACAATAGGACGGTACCCAGCGTGGCAGAAGTAACGACCAAATCCAAAGCAAAAAAATCCAACGGCGACTATACCGCGGCAGACATCACAGTCCTGAAGGGTCTCGAAGCTGTTCGACGGCGTCCGGCGATGTATATCGGAGACGTGAGCGCCCGCGGGCTTCATCACCTCGTCTATGAAGTTGTGGACAATTCGATCGATGAGGCGCTGGCAGGATACTGCAAGAATATCGAGGTGAAGATCAACAAGGACGGCAGCGTCATGGTCATCGACGACGGCCGCGGAATTCCGACCGATATCCAGGCGCAGGAAGGGCGTTCGGCACTCGAAGTGGTCATGACCGTCCTTCACGCCGGAGGGAAATTCGACAAGAACACCTACAAGGTTTCGGGAGGGCTGCACGGCGTCGGCGTTTCGGTCGTCAACGCTCTGAGCGAATGGCTCGACGTCGAAGTGCGCCGCGATGGCAAGGTTTTCTTTCAGAGATACAAGAAGGGAGATCCCGTTGAGCCGGTGAAGGTGATCGGCAAGGCGGAAAAAGGGGCAACGGGCACGAAGACGACGTTCATGCCGGACGGATCGATTTTCAAAAACCGGGTATTTAAGTTTGAGACGCTCGCAGAGCGTTTGCGCGAGTTGGCGTTCCTCAACCGTGAAGTGTCGCTCGAGATCACCGACCTCCGCTCAAAACAGGAACAGACCGAGCGCTTCCATTTCGAGGGAGGCATCGTTGAATTCGTAAAATACATCGACGCAACGCGTCCATCGGTGATGAAGAAACCGGTCTACGCAAAGGGATCGGATAAAGATGAGAACGGCCGGGCGGTCGAAGTCGAAGTATCGTTCCAGTATAACGACCAGTACACGGAGAACGTTTTCTCGTACGTCAACAACATCAACACCCACGAGGGCGGCACGCATCTCGTCGGGTTCCGCACGGCTCTGACGCGCACGCTCAACACCTACGGCTATAAGAACAATCTTGTCAAAGAAGATAAGATCACGTTAACCGGCGACGATTTCCGCGAAGGCCTTACTGCGGTCGTCAGCGTGAAGGTCCCCGAGCCGCAATTCGAGGGACAGACAAAAACAAAACTGGGCAACAGCGAAGTCAAAAGTATTGTCGAATCGGTTGTCGGGCAGGAACTTGCGAACTGGCTCGACGAGAACCCCGGCGACGCGAAACGGATTATCGAGAAAAGCCTGCGCGCTGCGGAGGCCCGCGAAGCGGCGCGCAAAGCGAGAGACCTTACCCGCAGGAAGAACGCGCTCGACGGCGGCGGGCTGCCGGGAAAATTAGCCGATTGTTCGATCAACGACCCCGAGCATTGCGAACTGTATCTTGTCGAAGGAGATTCCGCGGGTGGCAGCGCGAAACAGGGACGCGACAGGCGGTTCCAGGCGATCCTTCCCCTCAAGGGAAAGATCCTCAACGTCGAAAAAGCGAGACTCCACAAGATTCTCGAGAACGAAGAGATCCGGAACATCTTTACGGCTATCGGCGCCGGCGTCGGAGACGATTTCGATCCGGCGAAGATCCGCTACAGCAAGATCATCCTCATGTGCGACGCGGACGTCGACGGTTCGCATATCCGCACGCTGCTCCTCACGCTCTTCTTCCGGTACATGAAACAGTTGATCGATCTCGGGCACGTTTACATCGCCCAGCCGCCGCTCTATAAAATTAAAAAAGGCAAGCAGGAATTTTACGCATACGACGACGATGAGCGGGATGAAATATTGAAGCGTCTCAAAAGCGAAAAAAGCGAGAAGAAAAACGGCGAGAAAGAAGAGGACGAAGAAGTCGTCGAGGTTGCCGAAGAAGGGGCCGTTGCAAAGAACGGTTCGGTCATCTCGCGGTTCAAAGGGTTGGGCGAGATGAACCCGGAACAACTCTGGTCGACGACGATGAACCCGGAAACAAGGACGGTGCTTCAAGTGAGCATCGAGAACGCAGCGGATGCCGACAGAACTTTTTCCATCCTCATGGGAGACGAGGTCGAGCCGCGGCGGGAATTCATCGAGAAGAATTCGAAGTATGTGCGGAACCTGGACGTGTGATGCAAATGCAAAATGTAAAATGCAAAGGGCAAAGTTACAGGGAAAAGTTAAAAGATGGCAAGCTTAGACTTTCTCTTGTGTTTTTCATTTTGAATTTATCATTGTAACTTTGCCCTTTGCATTTTGAACTTTAAACTTATCTCTTTACCATGGCAACTCAGAACGAAAAAATAGTCCCAGTCGACATTGAAGATGAAATGCGCGGCTCGTACATCGATTATTCGATGTCGGTGATCGTCGCTCGCGCGCTGCCGGACGTCCGGGATGGGTTGAAGCCGGTCCACCGTCGCGTGTTGTATGGAATGAACGAGCTTGGCCTTGCGGCAAACCGATCCTACAAAAAGAGCGCGCGTGTCGTCGGAGAGGTGCTCGGCAAATACCATCCGCACGGAGATTCGGCCGTTTACGACACGATCGTCCGCATGGCGCAGGATTTTTCGATGCGCTACATGCTCGTCGACGGGCAGGGAAATTTCGGTTCGGTCGACGGCGATTCGCCCGCTGCGATGCGGTATACCGAAGTGCGCCTCTCGCGCATCTCCGAAGAAATGCTGCGCGATCTGGAGAAGAACACGGTCGAGTTCACGCCGAATTTCGACGACACGCTCCAGGAACCGTCCGTCCTTCCCGCACAGATTCCGAACCTCCTCGTCAACGGCGCAAGCGGCATCGCAGTCGGCATGGCGACCAACATCCCGCCGCACAACCTCGGAGAAGTGATCGACGGCTGCATCGCATTCATTAAAGACCCCGAGATCGACAACGCGAAGCTGATGAAGATCATCAAGGCCCCCGATTTTCCGACGGGCGGGATTATCTACGGCTACGACGGGGTCAAAGAGGCGTACACGACCGGACGCGGAAGAATTATCGTTCGGGCGAAGGCGAACATCGAAACCGGAAAGAACGATCGTCAAAGCATCATCATTTCGGAAATTCCGTACCAGGTCAACAAAGCGAGCCTCATCGAAAAGATCGCCGAGTTGATGCGTGAGAAAAAGCTCGAAGACATCTCCGACATTCGCGACGAGTCGGACCGCGACGGATTGCGCGTTGTCGTTGAATTAAAACGCGATGCGAACGCGGCGGTCATCCTCAATAATCTCTACAAGCACACGCAGATGCAGACGACGTTCGGTGTGATCATGCTTGCGTTGGTTGACGGACGGCCGCGCGTCCTCACGCTTCGCGAGATGATCCAGAAATATGTCGAACACCGCAACGAAGTCATCGTCCGCCGGACGAAATTCGACCTCGATGCAGCCGAAGCGCGTGCGCATATCCTCGAAGGATACATCATTGCGCTCGACAACATCGACGCGATCATCAAGCTTATCAAAGCGTCGAAGGACGTCGAAACAGCGAAGACGGGCTTGATGAAGAAGTTCAAGCTGTCGGAGATCCAGGCCAAAGCCATCCTCGACATGCGTCTGCAAAGACTTACCGGACTCGAACGTAAAAAAGTAGAAGACGAATACCGCGAAACGATCAAACTTATCACACAGCTGAAAGCGATCCTCGCGAGCAAACAGCTTCAACTCAAGATCATCGGCGACGAGCTTCTTGCGATCCGGGAGAAATATGCCGACCCTCGGCGTACTGAGATCGTCCACGATTTTGAGGAGTTCCGCATCGAGGATATGATCGCGCAGGAAGAAGTCGTTATCACGATCAGCCACGGCGGGTTCATCAAACGCTTCCCCGTGAGCGGATACCGGCGGCAATCGCGCGGCGGAAAAGGGGTCACCGGCGCGGCGTCGCGCGAGGACGACTTTATCGAGCACATGTTCATCGCGAGCACGCACAACTACATCCTCTTCTTCACAGACCAGGGACAATGTTATTGGCTGAAGGTGTTCGAGATCCCGGAGGGAGGGCGTACTGCGAAAGGGAAATCCATCGTCAACCTCATTTCGAAAGACCCTGCGGAGAACATCACCGCATTTCTCAGCGTGAAGGATTTCAGCGATAAAAATTATATCGTGCTGGTGACCGAAGAGGGGTTGGTGAAGAAAACTTCTCTTGCCGAGTTCAGCAACCCGCGCAAGAACGGGATCGCGGCGATCTCTCTCAAGAAAAAAGACCTTCTGAAAGATGCGAAGCTCACCGACGGCACAAGCGACCTTATCATCGGGACGCACGACGGTCTCGCCATCCGCTTTCACGAAGCTGAAGTGCGCGAAATGGGACGCACGGCCGCCGGCGTTAGGGCAATTCGCCTCGAAAAGGGCGATCACGTCGTCGGCGCCGTCGTTTTGAAACGAACGACAACAACGATTCTTGTTGCAACGGAGAACGGTTATGGGAAACGCTCCGAAGTTTCCGAATACCGAGTAAGCCACCGCGGCGGCAAAGGAATTTATACCGTTAACGCAACGGACAAGACCGGAAAAATGATCGCCATCAAAGAAGTCCTTGAGACCGACGACATCGTTGTTGTGACGTCTCAAGGAATGGTCATCCGACAAGATGCGACGGAAGTACGCCTGAGCGGAAGGAATACGCAGGGAGTGCGCCTTATCCGGTTAGACGAAGGAGACCATATTGCCGACGTTGCAGTGGTAACGCCCGAAGAGGATGATGAGAACGGCTCTGCGGGAAAGGACGGAGTTTCGACGCCGCCCGCTAGTGGCGGTACGAACGGGAACAGTACGCAGGAAACGCCGGAGAAAAAAGGAGAAAGTAAACCCCAAGCGCCGAAGACAGAACAACGAACAAAAAAAGCTTCGCCCAAAAAGAAAAAGTAGAAAGGAATAGGGTCTCAACGAGTTAAGGAAAATCAGCGCTGAGCATCTGCGTGTTTGTTATAGGTCACTTCGCTGGTTTTCCCGCCTTGCTTCTCAAAACCTCCTTCGCTACATTAGGTCTGATTTCGTTATTACCCCTACGCCAACGTCATTCATTTTTTTAACTACCAGGGAGCCGGCATGAAAACTTTTTCCGTGTTGTCTTGCTTTACCCTCTTGGTGATCGCGTGCGGCTGCGCTTCGTTGACGCTTTCACCGGTGCATTATCAGTGGCCAGTAGAAAGCGTCCTCAGCGTCGACGGGAAAGGGATGGTCGAAGAGTCCCGATACAATATCTCGTTCAACGTCAAGCCGCTTTTGTTTGAAGAGACCGGGGATTCGGTGCATGTGGCCGGGACCGAAATCCGCATCATCCGCGACATGGACGGCTACTATTTTATCACGGCGCCGAAATTTAAGAACGTCTACGTTTTTGCGCCGGACGAGGGAAAACTGAAACTCGCCACAAAGATCTTGGTCTCGGAGAAAGGGATGGCTACGCCCGCATTCAATCAGCGCTCGCCGCGCATTGAACTCATCAATGGAAAAGAGAAACCGATATTTATGACGAAGGACGGCATCCAGCAAGGAGGACAAAAATGAAGACCATCCGACACACACTGATCGTGCTCACAGCCGCCATGGCGGTATGGGCGTTCGCCTTTGCGCAGGAGCAATCCGATTATGAAATTTCGCAGAACTTCAATAAGGAGTACAAAGCGCTCGCAAAGGCGATCGAGACGGCGCAGACCGTCCAAGAATGCGCGGAAATCAGCGTGAACATCGACGCGCTGGAAAAAACATACTCCCCGTACAAAGCGCTGCTCGACAAGACCCTTTATCCGGACGATTTCCAGAAGAAAATCGACATGGTGCACGGCCAGCTGGCGTACGCCCAAAATAAACTCGGAATTATCCAGGATGCGGTCGCCAAAATCGCCTCCCTCGAAACCCAGGTGAAGGACCTGTCAGCGCAGGTCGAGAAACTCACCAACGAAAACAGCACTTTGCTCAGCGAGATCCAATCGTTGCGCGCTTCAAAGGCCCAAGACCAGAAAACGCTCGACTCCTTGACCACCCTCGTCGCGAGACTTCAGAAGAGCCTCGGCGAGCGCGACAAGATGATCTTTGCGATGGTCGACAGCATTTTTATGCAGTACGATAAGAATATCGAAGGTCTCAAGGATGTCGAAAAACAAAATATGGCGTCGCATTTTGAACGGAACGGCGTCATCGGCAACATCAAGAAATCGATCAGCGATAACGTTGCATTCCTCGAATCGACGTCCCTGACCGGGTCGGACCTTGCATCGCTTGTCGGCGAACAGAAAAAGTTTGCCTCTGAATGGAAAGGCCTTGGTCCGAAGCTGACGGCCATTTATGTTTCGCAGAAAAACAGGACAAAGGAATTGACGGAGATCGACACCATGATCACGTCGTGGGGTGCCAAGATCGACGCGACACTCTGGAAGACCCTGAACGAACAATTCACGTCGCACAACCTTACGGTGAAACCGTTCAACAGCGGCGAAACGTTCACGACGAACGTGATCGGGTTCATCGACGACGAAATTCAGAATGCAAACCAGCGGACGGAAGCGGCGCGCGCCGAAGTGTACTCCACGTTTGTCGACAGCGTATGGAATAAAGATCTGGGAACGACATGGATACCGTTCCTCGTTCGCGACCAGATTATCAGCGAAACGCAATCCAACGACATAAAGGCGAAAGTGGATGCATGGCGTTCGTCCGTGCAGCCGCCGCACACGACACTCTACATTATTATTGCGGTCGTCGTACTCGTGATTCTCCTCGTCTTGTATCGTAGGATGAAGAAGAACCCGAAAATGCCCGCAGCGTGACCGCATGAATGAAGAGCGACGACATACGCACCGCGTTGCAGACGCTCCGGCTCCGGGCAAGGAATACCAATGCTCGATGAACGGAACGCCGCTCTACAATGCGAGAATACAGAACGTCATGGGATGCTGGGCGACCGTTGAAGTCGTCCGGCCTTTGCCCGGGCCGTATCAAGACCAATACAAAACGGGCCAGAGGTTCGATATTCGGGTCAGCTCGTACACGTTTCACGAAGAAGCATAAATATTGCGCGAAGAAATATGAGGCGACGGCTGCAAAACGCTGCCGTCGCTTCATCGTTTCTGTCATCCTTGATTTTCGTTATGCATTTTTCAATATTAACCGCAGCATAACAGACCTTCCACACCTCCAATTTCAATAGCCCCTCAGAGTGGAATTACGCACGGGAAACATCAACCACGGCCTCAAATTTTTTGCGATCATAGGGGAACACGGCAATACGTTTTTTGGGCACCTTGGACGATATTTTTCCCTTATGTGGTGGATGTTGCGGAATATCCATAACGCAAAAGAATACTCCAGGAATATTTATCAGCAGATGGTCATCATCGGGAACGATTCGATCCCGATCGTGATCTTTGTCAGCGCGTTTGTCGGGATGGTGACGGCAGTGCAGTCGGCGTATCAATTGTACGATTGGATACCGCGTGCCGTCGTCGGAAGCCTCGTCGTCAAATCGGTCCTGCTTGAACTTACCCCGCTCATGACGGCGCTCGTGCTTGCGGGAAAGGTCGGTGCGACGATCACCGCCGAGCTCGGTACGATGCGCGTGACGGAGCAAATCGACGCGCTCGAAGCACTGGCGTTCGATTCCATTTCATTTCTTATTACGCCAAGGGTTCTCAGCGGCATGCTGATGTTTCCCGTCCTGATTATTTTCGGCGATTTGGTGGCGATCCTCGGCGGACTTATCGGTGCGGTCGCCGTTGCAAACATCCCGGCTGCAGCTTTTATCGAGGGTATGAAGAATTCATTCGCGACATGGGATGCAGTGTTTGGGATCATCAAAGCTAATTTTTTTGGGTTTACGATCACCTCCGTTGCCTGTTATCAAGGCTATTATGTGGAAGGAGGGTCCGAAGGCGTCGGGAAGGCGACAATGGGAACCGTCGTGCTTACCTGCCTTGCCGTGGTCGTGATGGATTTTATTCTAGCGTCGGTGCTGTTGTAAGAGGAGTGTGCGCGACGCCGATAGATGTTTGAGAATGCAAGGTTCAAGATGCAAAAGGCAAAGGGACAATGAAAATTGTAAAATTATTTTCACCATAGATTGGCGTGACTTAAAACTTTTAACTTTACACTGTAACTTTACCCTTTGCATTTTGAACCTTGCACTTACTTAACGGCTCCCGTTCGTGATCCGCATTCAAAATATCTGGAAAAAGTTTGGAGAGAAGCAGGTTCACAGCGGCATATCGTTCGACGTGATCGATAAAGAAACGACGGTGGTTCTTGGTCGCAGCGGCGGCGGGAAAAGCGTTCTCCTGAAAATGATCATCGGCCTCATCAAGCCCGACTCAGGGTCGATCGAAGTGGACGGCAAAGATGTCACAAGGATGAACTACAAAGAGCTACGGGCGCTGCGTTTTAAGTTCGGATTTTTATTCCAAGGGGCGGCGCTGTTCGATTCGATGACCGTCGGGGACAACATCGCTCTGTCGCTCCGCCGTCATACGGGGTGGACGGAGAAAGAAATAAAGGAAAGCATCCATTATGCGCTTCATGTCGTCGGTCTCGATAATGTCGAAGAGGTGATGCCATCGTCCCTGAGCGGCGGGATGAAGAAGCGCGTCGGACTAGCGCGGGCCATCGCACTGACGCCCCGCTATGTTCTCTACGATGAGCCGACGACGGGGCTGGATATGGAAACTGCCGACGGCATCAATCTTCTTATTAAAGACATGCGGACAAAACTCGGCATCACCTCAATTGTCGTGACGCACGATATCCACAGCGCGTTCGTCGTCGGCGACCGGTTCGCCGTCCTCGAAAACGGCAGAACGCTCATGACCGGAACGCGCGACGATATTCAGAACAGCGAGAACGAAGAAGTGCGAAAGTATATCAATAGTTCTTTACCTATGACAGAGGGACATCGCCCATGAAACTCAGCAACGAAATAAAACTCGGCATGGCAATTTTCGCGGCGGTCGTTGTTTTTGTGGGAGGAGTGATCTACTTGCGCGGCGTCGACTTTCAGCGGCGGGAATACACACTCACGATCATCTACAACAATGTCAATGGCTTGCAGGAGGGAAATCCGGTGACCGTCGCGGGGCTCGCGATCGGGAAAGTCCAGGACCTCAAACTCAACGGCAATGCGATCGCCGTGACAGTTCAAGTGCAAAACAAGGTGCAATTCCCGGTCGATTCCAAAGCATTTATCAAAAGTTCGAGTCTCATGGGAGGGAAATTGATCGCGATCACGCCGGGCGTTAACAGCACGATGCTTAAGGACGGAGACACACTATCGGGTTCGTATGAAGCAGACCTCACCGAGTTGACCTCCACACTCGCACCGATCTCGTCGAACGTCCTCGGCATCCTCCAGCGCGTGAATACCACATTCGACGAAAAGACGCGCGATAATATCCAGGGGATCCTCGCGGACGTCAATCGATCCTCGGAGGAACTTGAGCATATTATCCACGCGGAAGGGGACCGGTTGGATTTTGCGATAGGAAATTTCGGAACGTTCTCCACGAACCTCTCCCATTTTGCTTTGAACCTCGACACCATGGCTCTGTCGCAGCGTTCGAACCTCGACACAAGCATGGCCACAATCCGCCTTGTCGCATACAACCTTCACGAGGCGTCGGAGAACCTCAAATCAACGACGCAATCGCTCGACGTCGTTCTCGATAGAATTCAGAGAGGCCAGGGGACGCTGGGCAAACTTGTCCACGAGGAAAAACTTTACAACGACATCGATAGTCTCGCGTCAAATTTAAATCTTCTTGTCAAAGACCTTCGGGAAAATCCCGGCAGGTACGTTAAAGTAAGCGTTTTTTAAAGGAGGCCACGGCAAAAATTGCAATACCGGTTTCAGCTGTACCAATCAACGCAGGATGATAAAGCGTCATCAATTACTAACGAGGAAATAACGTGAATATTTTCGTAGGCAATATATCCCGTGATGCCAGCGATGAAGATCTTCGGCAGGCATTCGAAGCGTTTGGACAAGTCGCTACTGTGAATATTATTATGGATAAATTTACTCATACTCCAAAAGGGTTCGGGTTTGTCGAAATGTCCGTAAAGTCCGAGGCCGAAGCCGCCATCGCAGGCCTGAACGGAAAGGAGCTCAAAGGCCGTCCACTCACCGTAAACGAAGCAAGGCCTAGAGAAGACCGGCAAGGCGGCCGCGGAGGGAGCAGAGGCGGCGGACACCGATCCTGGTAACAGACAACGCCAGAAAGAGGAACGCAATGAGCCGATGTCCGCTCTGCGCTGATCCTGCGGAGAAAAAAGCACTCTGCAAAGTCAATCTCATCTACAACACTCAGTTTGATCTTGCGGAGTGCAATGGCTGCGGGGTCGTTTATTTTGATCCCATGCCGTCCTCGGCACAGCTAGCCGCGTTTTATTCTGCTTCGTACTACGATTTCGACAGAGGTCGTGAAGAGGGTAAAGGGATGGCGTTTGCTCAACGATTGAAGCGCTGGAAAACGAACGGGCGCTTCATCGACGTTGGATGCGCCACCGGCTTTTTTCTCAATGGGATAAAGAATAACTCTCAATGGGAAGTGTATGGGACCGATTTTGGGGAAAGCGCCGTGCGGTATGCGCACGACGTTCTCCATCTCAACGTCGTTCAAGGCGATCTCGCCGACGCACGGTTCCCCGACGCCTACTTCGATTATGTTCATGTCAACAACGTTCTTGAACATGTCCTCGACCCCCTTTCGCTTTTGAAGGAATGCCGCCGCATCATCAAACCCGACGGCGTCTTTTTTCTTTCGGTTCCAAACGGATACAACGACAGTCTCGACCTGATTGAATTTGCACGCCTCGAACACAAACCCGCCCGCAGTAAAAACGGACACATCTTTTTTTTCCCCGCACGGACCCTGCTGAAGCTTTTCGACCAATTCAATTTCATTGTTGAAAAGCGGAAAACCTATAGCCTCAAAAGAGGGATGAGGAGCAGCGGGCTTTTACCGAGAAAAAGAGATTGGAAAACCGACTATTTCCCTCACAAAACCCCCAAAGCTCAGACCTCGTCCGACGTTCACATTCCGGAACAAAAGAAACGTCATTCGGATCTTTATTATCGCTACCGGTTCATTCAAGGCAACTTGCAAATGATCCCCGGCCTTCATGATTTCGGGCTGGATTTTCTTTTTATTCTGCGGCCGAGAGGGCGATGACAGTTTAAAGGTTAAAGTGCAAAGGGCAAAGTTACAGTGTAAAGTTAAAAATTTTAACCTGTGCCAATTCTACAGTGAAAATAATTTTCCAATTTTAATTGTAATTTTGCCCTTTGCACTTTTCACTTTCTTCCATGCCAACTCCGTCTTCGCCCAAACCCCTCCTTCTCGGCGCCCACATGTCCATCAGTGGAGGCATGTATAAGGCAGTCGAGCGTGCAACATCGATCGGCTGTACGGCGCTCCAGGTGTTCACGAAAAATAACAACCAATGGAGCGCCAAGCCGCTCAGCGACGCCGAGGTGGAAAATTACAGGAAGAAAATTACGGCCGCTGGGATCGCACCGGTCGTTGCCCATGATTCCTACCTTATCAATCTCTGCGCTGTCAAACCAGACATCCTTGAAAAGTCGCGTGCTGCGCTAGTTGACGAACTCACACGGTGCGAACAACTCGGCATACAGCTTCTGAATTTTCATCCGGGTGCGCATGGAGGCGCGGGCGAAGAAGAAGGAATAAAACGAATCATCGAAAGCCTGAATATCGCCCACGAGAGAACGCAAGGATTTAAAGTGTTGAGTGTTGTTGAGGCGACAGCAGGACAAGGAACGGCGGTTGGTTACAAGTTTGAACATTTGGCGAAAATTATTGACGGGGTTGATGAGCCACATCGGATGGGAGTGTGCATCGACACGTGCCACGTTTTTGCCGCCGGCTATGATATACGTACGGCAAAGGGGTATGAAGAAACCTTCGGTGAATTTGAGAGAATCATCGGCCTGGATCGGCTCGTTGCTTTTCACTGCAACGATTCAAAGAAGGGACTTGGTTCTCATGTGGACAGGCATGAACACATCGGAAAGGGAATGATCGGTCTCGAAGGGTTTTCGCTTTTGATGAATGACCGGCGATTTGCAAGAGTTCCAAAAATTTTAGAAACGCCTAAAAGCGAAGATTTACACGAAGACGTCGAGAACATGAAAATACTCAAGAGCTTAATTAATGATTAAGAATTAGGAATTCAGAACTGAGAATGGAAAAGTGGATTATTCTCATTCCCCTCTTCTTTCTTGCACTTGCGGGTTGTCATACGCGAAGCGAAGGATCTTCTCCGGTCACCGCAGTGGATTCGGCGGCGGTATTCTCCTTTCCCCCTCATTTTGTCGCTACGAATTATATTGATCTTGATAAAATCGGCAGGGTCTCGAAATTCCGCTCCTCGGTTGGACACGACTACCACGACGATTTCGAACAATGCCGGAGCATGAAACACTATTTCGAACCGAAAGAAAATATCGATTGGTCGGCGATAAAAATTATTGCGCCTGTGGGTGGAACAGTTTCACGGATGATTGAAGAATGGGCGGGAACACAGGTACAAATCGAGTCAAAGGCATACCCCTCTTTGTATTTCATCATCTTCCATATTAACCTTCGCAAGGCGCTCGCGGTAGGCGACACGATTCAGGAAGGCGACACTCTTGGAACCCACATCGGTTCTCAGACGATGTCCGACATCGCGGTGGGCGTTGCGTCGGACAGCGGTTGGGCGCTCATTTCGTACTTCGACGTCATGACCGATTCATTGTTTCAACAGTATCGCTCAAAGGGGGCCGGAACACGCGAAGATTTTATCATCTCTAAGGAAGCGCGCGATGCCGATACGCTTCACTGTTCGGGGGATACGTTTCTCAAGGAAGGTTCGATCGCTGACTGGGTGACCCTGAAGTAAGCTGCTTAATGGGTTGATACAACGATCATCGATGGGGTTCCAGCGCTTCTGCAACGATAATGCCCGTCTGCTTCGTATTTCTCGCAAGATACTCGTGCAGCGGCATCTTTGTGATTTGAACTTTTTGACCGACATCGGGGGCGTGGAGAAGGTGAAGTGAACCGCTTTCCGTCCGCAGGGCAATGCCGGTGTGTGATACATCGAGCCCCGGAATGCTCGTCGTTATCCCGATCAACGACCCCGTTTTTACGCGGTCGGCGAACAGATGAACGCTTTCTTTGGGGAGAAAAAACATCTCGCGCTTGCCGATCTCTTGTTCCCGCTTTTCTATTTCTGCCAGAACGGAATCGTCCGAAAGTTGCCGGTAAGATCTTCGATGTGTCGACATGAAATTGATCGGAGTAGGAATCCGCTGTACTGCTTTTTCTCCGAACAGCTCCTTCGTCACAACTTTTAGCACGCCCTTCTTTTCGTTGTCAAACCAATAGTCGGTGGTGTAATGAAGCCGGCTTGCATAACCGTCGATGACGCCGCCCCGATAGCGGATAAATTGAAGCTGCGCTTTGTACGCCTCGAAGGTGAGCGTTTTCATTTTAACGCACCGAGCGAGCGCAAGCACATTCTCATAGAACGAAACGCAGTCGAGCACGCGAAGGTTGACGACGAGATGCTCTTCTCCGCCTTCCTCGAGCGTATGCTCGGCGTAGTCGGTGCCGATGAAAGATTTTCCGATCTCAACGATCGCTTGATTGATCGGTTTATCTTCGAGACGGTCCGAAAGCGCCAGGGAGAACTTCTTCCCACAAATTGTCTCATCGGCATCGTCTGGGGTCGCGAACAGCGCAGACCCGAACGATGTATTCAGCCTGGCGGAAAGCAAGGGAACGAGCGCGGCAAGTGCCCCGCGGCCGATAAAGTCTCGCCGGTTCATCGTCGTTGTCTCATCTTGTTTTGATAAAGGAAATCGAGGAGAAAGCGCTCGCGGCTTTTGGCCGACCGAGCAGCGGTTGCATCAGAAAGGAGCATCGCCCGTCGTGGCAGGCGGGCCGTATTCGTCGAAGACTTTGAGAGAAAGGTTCTCAAAGCGGGCAAATTCCTTGATGAAGGAAAGCTGGACGTCTGCCGTCGGGCCGTTTCGCTGCTTGCCGATAATAATATCGGCGATGTTTTCGACCGATTTATCTCCTTCGATCTTAATGCCGTACATTTCCGGCCGATGGACGAAGAGCACGACGTCCGCGTCCTGTTCGATGGCGCCGGATTCGCGGAGGTCGGCAAGGACGGGGCGCTTGTCGCTGCGCGCTTCGACGGCGCGGTTCAACTGCGACAGGGCGAGGACCGGCACGTTGAGTTCTTTTGCAAGCGCCTTTAACGAACGCGAGATCATGGAGATCTCCTGCTCGCGGCTCTGCGCGCTTTTCGGTCCCTGCATGAGTTGGAGATAGTCGACGATCACCATTCCAATGTTGTGCTCGATCTTCAGGCGACGGGCTTTTGCGCGAAGCTCAAGGATCCCGAGCGCCGGCGTGTCGTCGATAAATATTTTTGCCGCGTGCAGTTTTCCAATCCGCGTACTGAGCTGACGCCACTGGTCGTCCGGCAAACGTCCCGTGCGAACGTTGTGTGCGTTTACGCGCGCCTCCGCGCAGATGAGCCGTAGAACGAGCTGCTGAGAGGACATTTCGAGGCTGAAAAACGCGACGGGGATCCCGTGGTCGATAGCGGCATTGCGGGCCGCAGAAAGAACGAATGCCGTCTTGCCCATGCTCGGTCGCCCGGCAACAATCACGAGGTCAGAGGCCTGAAAGCCCCCCGTCCAGTTATCTAACTGCGAAAAACCCGACGGCACTCCGGTGACTCCGCTATGTTTGCCATGGATGCTCTCGAGCATTTCCATCGTCGTGAAGACGGCGTCGCGCATGGAAAGAAAACTTTTCTTCATGCGCTTTTCGGAGATCTGGAAGATCTTCTGTTCGGCGTCGTCGAGCAGGTCGAGCGCGTCTTCCGTTTCGTTGAAGGCGCGGCTCGTCACCTCGGTGCTTGCGGAGATAAGGTTGCGGAGGAGCGCTTTTTCCAAAACGATTTTTGCATGATACTCGACGTTCGCTGCGGAGGTGACGCGCATCGTCAGCTCGGAGATATAGACCGGTCCGCCGATTTCGTCCAGCTTCCCGCGCCGGCGGAGTTCCTCGACGAGGGTAATGGAATCCACCGCTTCGCTTTTCTCGAAGAGGCCGACCATCGCCTTAAAAATATTCTGATGCGCCGGCTTGTAAAAGACCGTATCGTCGAGGATCTCAAGAGCTTTTGAGATCGCCTCCTTTTCGAGGAGCATTGCCCCGAGAACGGCCATCTCGATCTCTACAGCCTGCGGCGGGACCCTCCCCTCGCTCAGGTTTTCGTTCGGCGTGACGCTATGTCTAAGAATTTCAGCCATTGTAGATGATGTTTAGACCGCATGAAGAAAAGCAAATCGCCATTTCTTTAATTCGTAATTCCTCATTCATAATTCTTACTTGCTTTTTAACTCGTCGTACATCTTTCGCATCCTTTGAACGTCTTCCCATGTCGGTCGTTTCCAATTTGGGTTGCGCAGGAGCGCCGCCGGATGGTAGGTGACCATCAACGGTATTCCCCGATAATCGTGCACGCCTTCACGGAGCTTCGTCAGCGAGTCCGTCGTCTTCAGCAGCACTTGCGCAGAGATCCTGCCGAGGCACAAAATAATTTTTGGTTTGATGATTTCCAACTGCTTCCACAAGTACGGCTCGCATTGTTCGACTTCGGCCGGCTGCGGGTCGCGATTATTCGGCGGCCGGCACTTCAGGATATTGCAGATGTACACATCTTCCCGTTTGAAGTTGATCGCCTCAAGAATTTTATTGAGCAGTTGTCCCGCCCGTCCGACGAACGGCTCTCCTTGAGCGTCTTCGTCTGCGCCGGGAGCCTCTCCGACCAGGACCAGTCCTGCATGCGGATTGCCAACACCGAAAACGAACTTATTGCGCGTGGCGCCCAGAGGACATTTTTGGCACTCACAAATTGCCGAATTAAGTTCCTGGAGCGACGCCTTTCCCGTCCATGGTTCCTTGGGATAACCGGCAGAAGGAATTTCCTTTTTCGATTCCAGATGCCCGTCCGCCGGATAGATGATGTTTCCGAATAGATCCTGTTCTTGCATGAGGTACTGTTGAACGCCCGTGACGAGTTGCGCGAACTCTTGAGCTACGTGTTCATGGTCGTCTTCCGACGAAGGATGATCGTTGGACATGCGATGAGAAGACAGGAAGCATAATGCCGTCGCGCGTTTTTTGTGGCAACGATTACAATAATTTGGCTACGCGGTTGAGGATTTCAACGGCAACATCAAATTTCGACAAACGGGGAAGCTTTTCAACGGCGCCGCCCTTTGAGATGATAGTGACAACATTGGTGTCCGACCCGAAAGCAGCTCCTTCGACGCGCGGGCTGTTGAGAACGACGAAATCGAGGTTTTTGCTTTGTAGCTTTGCCTTTGCATTCTTAAGTTCGTCTTGTGTCTCGAGAGCGAACCCAACGAGGACGGTCCCGTTTTTGTGCGCGCCGAGTTCTTTGAGAATGTCCGACGTGGATCCAAGTTCAAGGCTCAGTCCGGCGCCGTTCGCCCCCTTTTTGATCTTATTCGCGGCCGTTTTTTTCGGCGTGTAATCAGCCACTGCGGCGGACATAATGACTGCGTCGCATTTCTTTGCATGCTGCTTGACGGCCGCATGCATTTGTTCAGCGGTCTCAACGTCGATGCGTGAAACATGGTGCGGGGTGCCAAGCGTCACTGGTCCCGCGATAAGAGTGACATCGGCGCCGCGTTGCGCTGCAGCGTTGGCGATGGCAAAGCCCATTTTTCCGGATGAACGGTTTCCGATGAATCGCACAGGGTCGATGGGCTCGTGCGTAGGTCCCGCGGTCACAAGAATTTTTTTCCCACGAAGGTCTAAAGGAGTTTTTTCGAGGATCGATTCGACGAACGCGGCAACGACCTCCGGCTCGGGCAATCGCCCCGGTCCGACGAGTCCGCTTGCCAGCTCGCCTTCCACCGGCGGCAAGATATGGTGCCCCCGCTCGCGGAGGACTCGCAGGTTTTCCTGCGTAGCATCGTTGAGATACATATCGACATCCATGGCCGGGGCGATAAGAAGCGGGCATCGGAGCGCAAGGATCGTCGACGAGACGACATCGTCCGCAGCGCCATGGGCGATTTTTGCGATCGTATTCGCGGTTGCGGGCGCAACGAGCATAATATCTCCCCACAAGGCCAGGTTGACGTGCTCAACGCTCGCGCGGGTCGTTGCCTCTTTGGCCTCAGGCCATAGCGATGTGACGACCTCCCTCTGCGATAACGTGGAAAATGTCAACGGTGTGACGAACTGCGTGGCCGCCGGGGTCATGAGGACGCGCACATCTGCCCCGGCTTTTTTCAACAGGCGTACAACCGTGCACATTTTGTACACCGAAATTCCGCCGGTAATGCCGAGAAGAATTTTTTTATTTTTGAGCACGGGATAGTCCAGTGACGGAAGGTCTTACTGCTCGTTTTCTTGCTTGTAATGAAATTCGAGCTTGTCCTTCATTAACTCGTCGATCGCTTCTTCGGTTGCCTTGGGGCGCTTCTCAAACTCGAGGCTGATTTTCAGCTGATCGGGGTTTGCATCGACCTCCTCTTCGTCGCCGTTCGTCATCGTCGGAAGCGCTGCGATCGTCTCGATCTGCTGATTGAATTCGATCTTCGTTTCTTCGTTGATCTGGCGCGCGCGTTTCGAAAGGACGACGATCGCTTCGTAGACGTTCGCGGCTTTCGATTCAAGCGTCCGTATTTCCAGAGATTTGATTGCCATGAAACCCTCTTGTTATTGTTGTATGTGATGTAAAATAATTTTATCGACCTCGTCGATCGCCTTGGGAAGCGAATCGTTCACGACCCTGAAATCGAACTGCTTTCCGATCTCCAGTTCCGACGCAACCCTCGCCATCCGTTTCCGAAAAGCTTTCTCGTCCTCCGTTTGCCGGTTGCGGAGCCGCTCTTCAAGGACGTCGATCGACGGGGGTTCGATGAAGATGAGCACCGCATCGGCTCCGTATAACTTTTTTATTGAAAGCCCTCCCTTCACATCGACGTCGAACACCATGCACCTTCCGCGGTTGCGCGCCCGCTGGATTTCACGCTTCAAGGTGCCGTAAAAATTGCCGTAGATCTCTTCGTGTTCGGCCAGCGCGTCCTGCTTGATGAGACGCTCAAAATCTTTTTTGCCGAGGAAGAAATAATCTTTCCCTTCCTCTTCGTTCGTCCTTCGCGGCCTCGTTGTCGCCGAGACGGAAAATTCAAAATCGGGATGGCGCGACAGCACCGCTTTGACAATCGTTGTCTTTCCGCCGCCGCTCGGGGCGGAGATGACAAACAGCGCAGGGTGCTTCATTCAGTCCGCCGCAGCGCAATTATTCGATGTTCTGCAGCTGCTCGCGGATCTTCTCGAGTTCTTCTTTAATGGCAATGACGTGGTGCGCGATCGCGGTATCGTTCGATTTTGAACCAACAGTGTTTGCTTCACGGTTCATTTCCTGGATCAAAAAATTGAGCTTACGTCCGGCAGCGTCGCCGTTCCGGAGCGCTTCGAGAAAGAATTTATTGTGCGAGCGGAACCGGACACATTCTTCCGTCACGTCGAGTTTGTCGGCAAGAAGTGCGATTTCGAGTTCGAGCCGCTGCGCGTCGACGGGAAATTTATCCCCGAGTAGTTGTCCGATGCGTTCATGAAGGCGGCTCCGCTCCTCGGGAATTCGCTCCTTCGAGATCGATTCGATGCTCTCGAGACGCCGTTGAATATCCTCTACGCGGTCGATAATATCTTTTGAAATTTCTCCGCCCTCTTTCGCGCGCATCGATTGCAACTCCTTCACCGCGAGCTGGAGGGCGCCTTCAAAGGCCTCCCATTCCGCGCTCGCTTCTTCTTCATCCTCCCCGCCTTCGAAGACCTCAGAGAAGCGAAGGAGATGCTCAAGCTTTACCTTTTCTTTGAGCTTAAGCGATTTTCGAAGCTGGCTCAGGAGTTTGTAATACGATTGGGCCGCCGCCGTGTTGACCTTGAGAGGAACTTTGCCGTTCGCGTCGCTTTGGAGCGACGTCGTGAGAGAGATCTTTCCACGAACGACTTTCGACCGCACAATTTCTTTGATTTCGTTTTCCCGGAGGGCTAGTGACCGCGGCAGCCGGGTTCCTAATTCAAAAAAACGACTGTTGACACTCCGGAGTTCGACGACTGCGGAAATGCCGTTTTTGAGGCACTCGCCGCGCCCGTAACCCGTCATGCTCTGAATCATAGCGTGCCAATGTGAAAATTCTTAATTTCACAATAAAAATACGAAAATCCGCTGTGGCAGGCAAGGGAAAGTTCTCGACACGTTAAGCACCGACTTGTCCACAAGTTATTCAGCGGAACTTTGCTTTTAGAGCGTTTTTTGATATATTTTTACATACTGTGTGGATAACCGGAAATGCTCGGCAATTACTTTACGCTCCTTCACATCTCCCGTCTCATCCACCAGCGATGCGTTGGCCATACAATCTCCGAGATCTATTCTCAACAGAAGCAGCAGCTCTGCGTTGTCGTCGAAGCCGCCCCGCTGCAGACGATCGTTATCTCCTGTGAACCTTCACAAAACTATCTCTACATTCGTGAAGGGAATTTCCGAGCGCGGAAAAATTCCGTGGACCTTCTCCCCGAGGCAATCGGGAAGGCGATACGAAACGTCGCCTGTGCGCCGGACGACCGGCGCGTGCTGATCTCGCTCGACAACGGCCTGTCACTGGAATGTGAGATGTTCGGGTCTCGTGCAAATGTCGGGTTGTGGAAGACGGAGAAAGAGGCGGAGGGAACAGTGCAAGTTCTTGAGGATAGTTTTTTGAAGAAGAAGGAGATCGACGGTCGGCGAGCGATGAAGGATGATCCGCTTCATCGGCCGCCATATCTGCGCTTGATGCAGGACGAAGATCTTTTCGGTCGAACGATCCGCGCGCATGGCGATGACGATGTATCCCATGCGCTCAAAAAATCGCTCCCCTCGCTCGGCCCGACCCTCAGCCGTGAAGTGATGTTGCGTGCGGGCATCTCAACACCTTCTCCAGCCGCGTCAGTTGCAGACGCCGAGCTAAGAAAGATTTTTACGGAGATGTCGAAGGTCGTCATGACGCTGACCGCTCTGAAAGCCGACGCTGAAGCGAGAATTTATTATGAAGGCGATCTGCCGGTATGCGTTTCGCCGATCGCGCTCCGCACGTATGAGGGTTTAAGAGAAGAAAAGTTTCCCGATATTGGGACTGCAATTCAACGCTATGTTGGCCGCAGGCATTCCGTTTCTTCCTTCGGCAACGCGAAAGAAAAAATTTTTACATGGCTGGAAAAGGAAGAAAAGAAAGCCGATCAAACCCGCGAAAAAATTGCTGTCGATCTCGCCGAATCGCAGCGAGGAGCAGAGTATGAACGGAACGGCAGGCTCATCATGGCCCACATCCACGAACTTCGGAAAGGCCTGAACTCTGCTTCACTCGAAAATGTTCTTTCTACTGACGAGAGTAAGAGCCACATCGCCGTTCAACTCGACGCTTCTCTTTCCCCGGCGGCAAATGCCGAGCGATATTTCGAAAAAGCAAAACGGGCAAAAATTACGAGAGAAGAATCTGAAGAACGGGTTCGAAGCCTCGAAGGACGGCTCGCAGTGTTGCGTTCATTGAAGGACGATCTGGCGGACGTTTCGTCCCCCGATTCACTCCGCGAATTTGCCCGCTCGAACGACAAGGAATTGCATCGCCTGGGGTTCATGACGACGAAAGAGAAAGACGAGTTGCCGCCCTTCCGCATTTTTACGGTGGAAGGCGGCTTTCAGGTTCTGGCAGGAAAGAGCAGCGAAAATAACGACATGCTCACAGTGAATTATGCAAAGCCGAACGACCTCTGGTTTCATTGCCGCGGCTCGAGCGGTTCACATGTTGTCCTGAAGGTCAACAGCGCTCCCGGAGACCCTTCGAAAAAGGCGATCCATCAGGCAGCGTCCATTGCGGCTTACTACAGCAAGATGAAGAACGCGTCCTCTGTGCCCGTCGCGATGGCGGAAAAAAAATTCGTCCGTAAACCAAAAGGGGTTCCGGCGGGTACCGTAATTCTCGAAAGGGAAAAGATCCTTTTCGTCGAACCAAAACTCCCACCCTCTCTTCGCACGGAGTGAGTTTGTATGACGGCAAAAGTTCTTGTTGTGGATGACGATCAGTACATCAGGGTAATTCTTCAAAAGAAATTCCTTTCTCAGGGGTACACCGTTTTTCTTGCAAACGACGGAGAGGAAGGGCTTGCCGTCGCAAAGAAAGAAACGCCGAATTTGATCGTCTCGGATTGGATGATGCCGAGAATGGACGGATTGGAATTTTGCCGGCTGGCCAAGCAGGACGAGAAGCTCCGCTTCACGTATTTCATCCTGCTGACTGCGCGCGATACGCAGGATGATAAGATCGAGGGGATCGAAATAGGCGCAGACGATTTCGTCACCAAGCCGTTCAACGACCGGGAACTCCTGACGCGAGTGAGGGCCGGTTTACGCATCAACGCGCTCCAAAAAGAGAATGCGCATCTCCAGCATCAAAAGGCAATCACAGAACTTGCGATGACGCTTGGACATGAGATCAATAATCCCCTCGGCATCATGATGCTCGTTCTTCAGGTGCTCCAAAAGAAAAGCGATACGGATACCATCGCCGAAATCCGCAAAGAACTGAGGACGGTGGCCGAAAACGGCAATCGGATCGCTGAGATCGTGAAGAAACTGTCGAACCTCGACAACCCGCGGCTGATGCCGTACCTCAAGAATTCCGAGACGAAAATGGTCGATCTATCCGGAAAAGCGCTGGACGGAAAATAAATTTTTCTATAAACCCACAGGACCTCAACAATAAACATATGTCAGACCTTCGTTACCCCATCGGTAAATTCCAACCCAAAGAGCATATTGACGATGCCGCGCGTCAGGAAGCTATACGGCACATCGCAGAAACGCCGTCGAATTTGAAGGCGGCAATCAAGGGATTGACCGAACAGCAGATCAATACGCCCTACCGCGATGGAGGATGGACCATTCGGCAAGTTGTCCATCATCTTCCCGACAGCCACCTCAATTCGTACGTCCGTATGCGGCTTGCTCTCACCGAAAACGAGCCGACGATCAAACCCTATGAAGAGCGTCTGTGGGCTGAACTGTACGACGCAAAAAACGCCCCCGTGGCTCCATCGGTTCAAATGCTTGAATCTCTCCACGAGCGGTGGGTGATGCTGCTCCGTTCCCTCGGTCCGACCGATTTTTCACGAACATTCCGCCATCCGGAGAACGGAGTGCGGAACATCGATTGGCTCCTTCAGCTGTACTCATGGCACGGACGTCATCATGTAGCCCACATTACTTCGTTGAGAGAAAGAATGAAGTGGTAAGAGACCTCCCCCTGGATTGAACTCGATGCACTCCCTGAAAAATAAAGTCGTTTTCATTACCGGAGCAACCGCCGGCATCGGAGCTTCATGCGCCGTGCAATTTGCTCAGCATGGAGCGAAGCTCTTGCTGGCGGCGAGAAGAATGGAAAAGCTCGAAGTGCTCGCGGAGGGGCTAAGGGAAAAGTATGCCATTCTTGTCCACACACTTCATCTGGACGTTCGGAATAGAAACGATGTTGAGTCGATGATCGCGACTCTGCCCGACCAGTGGAAAAAAATTTCCGTGCTCGTGAACAACGCAGGACTTGCGAGCGGGCTCTCCGTTTTCCAGGAAGGGGATGTTGACGATTGGGAAAAGATGATCGACACGAATTTCAAAGGCCTGCTCTACACGACACGCGCGGTCGTTCCCGGAATGATCGAGAGGGGCGAAGGGCATATCATCAATATCAGCTCGATCGCCGCGTATGAATTTTATCCGAAAGGAAACGTGTACAGCGCGACGAAGGCAGCGGTTCATGCCCTCACGAACAGCCTCCGGCTGGACCTGAACGGAACTCCCTTGCGCGTGACATCGATCGACCCCGGTTTAGTGGAGACGGAGTTCAGCATTGTACGGTTCCACGGAGATAAGACGCGCGCGGATAAAACATACGAAGGCATGACGCCGTTGACTCCGGATGACGTCGCCGACGCCGTGCTCTACTGCGCAACGAGACCCCTTGCTGTGAACGTCCAGCAACTGATGCTGACGCCCACCGACCAAGCTTCGACCATCCTCGTACACAGGAAGAATGCGGGCCAAAAGTAGTTGGTCTTAAACAGACGGCTATAAACAGAAAATAGAATTGCCGACTAATGGTCCCCGGTGGTCAAGTCAGAAATGAAATGCGCTCCGCCGATAGTGAAGCTCGCCTCTCCATTCCCCAACACAATTGTAAAAGTTTCAGTGACGGTATACGGGGCCTTGCCCGGCACGGTGACCGTCGCCGTGTAACTTCCTTCGATAGTTCCGCTCGTCTTTTGTGAACGGTTTAGCCTGCTGCCGCGAGGTCCTCTGACATTTTCAAAGGTGAGCGAGATCGTGCGATCGAGCACCCTTCCCTTGCGTGCTGTCGCCATGATCGTGTCGATGCCCGACCATGAATATGTTCCGTTTATCGTTACCGTATCGGCATTGATATCGGATACGATCCAATCGCTAGTTAACGAGGTCAAGTGATGCATAAGACGCGGCGTCCGGAAATAACCGGTCGCGTCTAGCAAACGGTGTTCAATTGTGTCGGCCAGGACCCCTTTTGTTCTTCTGAATTCTTGGGGGATGCCATTTGCTCGAAATTGTAACCAATACTTCCGTGTCCATGCGCCATAATAAACCGAGGAGACGGAATCTTTTTTCGAAACGCTTAATATCCAGGCGACCTGAGCGCTATCGTATTGCCCGCCGATGATAGTGGAATCGTTATCGACTTTTCCCAGAGTGCCGCCGACAGTTACCCCACCGGCAATTTCAAAAACATCGTTCACCTCGTCTATTGCCCCGCCGTTGTTGCTCGCAAGTGCGTCCGATACAGCATCCGCTGCATCTGCAACGTCGTCCGACACCGTGGTGGTTGCCACGTCGCCCACAGGATTACTGTCGTTCTTCTTGCAACCGGCGACAAAGACGGCCGCCATGAGCAGTCCACACAACAGATATATGCTCGCCCTAAACTTTTTCTTGCGATCTCTTGCACCCATACGATCTCCTTGATAATTGCAAACCAGTTCAATATAAACGATATGACAATCATGAGAATAAAGGGGTTTAACGCTATGACGCACATCAAGAGAAAACAATTTGATGATCATAACGAGAAACAGTATCTTTCTGTAGGAATTCAGCTTGCCGCTCCCGTTTATGCCACAATGAGTAGAGTGCCGTTGCTCACCGAAAAGACGATTAAAGCGAAGATCGCCCGTTACAACCGCCGGAAAATTCAAGACGATTCTTTAACTAGATCTGCAGTTCTCGTTCCAATTGTTGAGTCGCTGGATGGATTAGAATTGCTCTTCACGAAACGCACTCAGAGCGTCGAACATCATAAAGGTCAGATTTCTTTTCCCGGTGGCGCCGCCGACCCCTCCGACAAATCCTTGATTGAGACGGCGCTGCGGGAATCATCCGAAGAGATTGGACTCACCGCATCTGAAATTTCCGTTCTTGGCGTCATGGACGATTTACAAACGCCGAGCGGTTTTGTCGTTACGCCCGTGATCGGGTTCCTCCATCATCGCCCGGCGATTCATCTAAATGCCGATGAGGTGGCCGAAGTCATTTTCATCCCCCTTGAAAAATTCTTTGATGATTCGCTCCGTCGTTCTGAAGTTCGCGAACGCCGGGGAGTTCCGGTGGAAGTCTATTTTTACGACGTCTGGAAAGAACCGGTGTGGGGCGCCACCGCACTTTTTGTGAAACGCCTTGTCGACCTCTTACGCGCGAAATAGATCTCTCGATCGTCCCGTTGATTTTCAACGTACTAATCGTTACTATTACTAACTCAGCAGGAAATTTTCGCATTTATATGTCTAAATAAGGAGAAGTGGCGTATGCGTTATCGTTTTCACCTTGCATTTCTTGTGGCTGGGCTCATCATGGCGGGATGTGCATCGCAGCAAAGCGCCGTTGTGGCGACGGTCGACGGAGAGAAAATAACACTCGATGAATTCAACAAACAATTCGAGAAAAATAACGGCGGGAAAGACGCGTCACACAAGGCAACGATTGAAGACCGTGAAAAATTTTTAGACCTCTACACGATTTTCAGGATGAAAGTGCTCGATGCGTACGCCCATGGCTATCAGAACGATCCCGACGTTCAGGGAGAGCTTCAGCAATACAGTAAAGACCTTGCCGTAACTTATCTTATCGCAAACGAGATTACCGACCCGGCCATTCATCGGATGTATGACAAACAACTTTTCGAGTTACGGGCAAGCCATATTCTGATCAAGATGCCGCCAAACGCAATCCCTCCCGATACATTGCGGGCTTACGAAAAGGCGATGAAGATTATCGACTCATTAAAAAGCGGCCGTTCCTTCGAGGAATTGGCCTTGAACAATTCCGAGGATCCGAGCGTCAAAAATAACAAGGGGGATCTTTACTTTTTTACCGCCGGATCGATCGTGCCGGAGTTCGAAAATGCGGCGTTCTCTGTGCCGCCGGGGACCGTCGTCCCGTACCCTGTGCGAACCCAATACGGCTACCATGTTATAAAGGTGACGGCGCGCGATGCGAACCCCGGCGCTATTCGCGTCAGCCATATTATGAAGAGACTGACGCCGGGATCGACTCCACAGGACTCGGCGAAGGCCTGGGAGGAAATGGAAATGGTTCTCGATTCTTTGGCGCACGGGGTTAACTTTGCCGACCTCGCCAGAGAATATTCGGACGATACGTTCAGCAAACACAACGGGGGAGACCTCGGATTCATTACCCGGAGGCGAACGATCAAAGAGTTCGACGAAGCGGCGTTCAAGCTGAAGCCCGGCGAACATTCCGGTATCATCAAGAGTCCGTATGGTCTTCACATTATCGAAGTAACGGATGCAAAACCGGTCGGGTCTTTTGAATCGATGGAACAGGAACTTAAGACATCGTACCAACGCTCGGGCTTTCAAGCGGATTACGACCGGTATGTCGACAGTCTAAAGAAAGCGTACAGATTTTTAGAATCGCCGGAAGCGGTTTCCGCCTGGTACAACTCGGTAGATTCGACAAAGACGACAGGCGACAGCAATTGGGACAGTTCTTTCAGCGCAATGACGCGCGCGAAGGAAATCTTTTCATTCGCCGGACAGAAAATATCGATCGACTCAGTGATCCATCTTACGAAGTTAGAATCGGAACTTCAGGGGCTTCCCTTTTCCAATCGCTTCAGTTCGGAAAAAATATTCGACAAGATCTCTAAAAAGCTTGTCATGGAGTATAAAGCGGTGAGCATGGAATCGACCTTCCCGAATTTTGCCGAGACTATTGAAGAGTATAAAGAAGGAAGCATGCTTTTTAAAGCGGAACAGAAGGCGGTGTGGGACAAGATCAGTATCAACGATTCGACGATGCACATTTATTTTGACGCAAACCGGTCCGCGTATACATGGCCGAACAGGGTCGATCTTCAAGAGATCTTTGTACCGAACGATAGCGTTGCACAGGTGGTGACCTTTCTTCTCAAGAAGCAGCACCTTCCGTTCGATTCGGTGGCGGCGCAGTTTAATACCAGGCCGACGACAAAGGCAAAGAACGGTGAATGGGGGCTGTTGCCCGATTCGACGAATGCTTTGACAGAAAAAGCATGGACGCTTAACGAAGGCGATGTATCGGAATTTTTCCCGTATGAACATGGGTTCTCCATCATTAAGGTTTTATCGAAGGAGCCTGCGCGCGAAAAGACATTCGCGGAAGCCGGCTCGGAGCTTTCGAGTGCATTCCAGGAGTATGAGTCAAAACTACTGGAGAACGAGTGGGAAAATTCACTAAGAAAGAAATACCCGGTCACACTCTATAAAGAAGTGCTGATGACATCGCAGGAGTCCACGTTAAACAAATAGCCATTATCTCGAATCTCGCCGCCCTTTCGATCGCAGCAGTTTGCGGTTTGATATTCTCATCTTGTTCGCATAATAGCGACCAAGGGGAGGAGATTGCCCGCGTCGATGACCAGGTGTTGACCTCTGATGAAATGCATCGACAGATCGATACTGCAGGCGGCGTTTCGGAAATGCAGATGCGTATGTTTGCACGGCAATGGGTCAACTCCGAAATCCTGTATCAAGAGGCAAAAAGAGAAGGGCTCGATCATTCTGAAAGCGTGCTTCGCAATCTTGAGGATGCAAAGCGTCAGCTCTCGATCAATGCGTTGCTCGAAAAAGAAGTTTTCACCGACAGTCCCCGGTCGATTTCAAACGATGAAATAGCGTCGTATTTTAAGAGCCATCTCGAGGAATTCGCGCTTCGCGACGACATTGTGGAGGTATCGTTGGCGGTATTTTCCGAGAGGGAGCCGGCGGCAACATTCCGGGCGGCGGCGCTCCAGGGCGGAGGATGGGATGCTGCGATAGCTGCAGCGCAAAAACCTCAAGACGAAAAATCAACGCTGATCACGAAAGCGGACTCGACCTTCTATACTCAAGAGACGCTCTTTCCGGCGAAATTGTGGAAAGTCACGTCGGCGCTTGGGCCGGGGGAAGTTTCATTTCCCGTGAAGACCAGCGCCGGTTATTTTGTCATTCTCCTATTGGGGAGTTATTCACACGGAGCAACTCCGCCGATAGAATATGCTGAAGATGCAATTAGAGGAAGGCTCGTCATGGAGCATCGTCAGGAACGATTCACTCAATATTTAGAAGCGACACGGAAGAAACATACAGTTCAGATCAATCTTTCGGGAGCGGCAACGGACCACGACACACTGCTTCCCTCGGGTGAATAGAAATCAACGGCATTTATGGAACTGAAAAAGAAATTACATGTCTGCTCGTTCGCAATCGCCATCTTTCTTCTGTCCGCAGGCGGGGTTGTAAACGCACAAACAGTCGTCGACCGTATTGTGGCGGTCGTGGGAAAAGAGATCATCACATTGTCGGATTTGAACCTGACGATCCAGTCGATGGCCATGCAGAACAGGATCGACCCTAATGCTCCCGGGTTGCGCGACCGTGTTCTTGACGGAATGATCAATGAGAAACTGATACTCGCCCAGGCGATCCGGGACAGCGTGGAAGTTACGAACGATGAGGTGACGGATAGGCTTGACCGCCAGATCAAGATGCTCGTCCAGCAAGCCGGGTCGGAGCAGCGGTTAGAGGAGATGTATAATATGCCCATAAGCCGCATGAAGAGAGACTTCCGCGATCTGATCCGCAATCAGCTGTTGGTCGAGAAAGTGCGGCAGACACACCAGGCATCCATCACGGTGACGCGTCGCGAGGTAGAAGAGTTCTTCGAGGCCCACAAGGACAGCCTTCCTACGATCCCGACTGAATACGAGTTGAGCCATATCTTCATGAAACCAAAACCCGATACGTCGGTGGTCGAGGCAGTCTACAATAAAGCACTTCTCATACGCGACAGCATTTTGGCAGGAGGAAACTTTGCCGATTTTGCAAAGAGGTACTCTTCGGATCCCGGTTCGGCTGCTGCTGGAGGCGACTTGGGTTGGATTAGGCGCGGAGTGTTTGAGAAAGAATTTGAAGAAGCCGCTTATGCGCTCAAGGACAGCGAAATTTCGGAGCCGGTAAGGACATCCTATGGGTACCATCTTATTCAACTCATAGAACGCAGAGGAGAGTCTGTCCACACGCGGCATATTTTATTTTCGATCGTGCAATCGAAAGCGGACGACGATTCGACAATCGCCGAACTGCAACGGTTAAGGGCGCGTGCGCTTGCGGGGGAAAATTTTGCGGCGCTGGCGCGACGCTATTCCGAGGATGAGGAAACAAAGGATATCGGAGGAGACCTTGGAAAAATTGGGGTCGACCAGATCGAAGCATCCTTTCTGGACGTACTGAAAACGATGAAGGCGGGCGAGATCAGCGAGCCGGTAAAAGTCCCTCTAGGAAGTTCGTACGGGTATCACATCGTTTGGGTGCGGTCGATCACGCCGGAACACGCGATGAACCTCACCGACGACTATCAGCGGTTGGAACAGTTCGCCCTTCAATTTAAGATCAACGAGAATTTTCAGCAATGGGTGGAAGAGATGAAGAAGAACATCTATTGGGAGAAGAAGCTGTAATTCCTCCTTGTTCTTGCGGGTCGTCGGTCTTTTGCGTATATTGAGAGTACAATAAGCATCAAATCAGAATAAAGGATTGGAATGGCACAACATAAATCGGCGCTCAAGCGAATACGTTCTTCAGCGCGCAGACAGAAGCGTAATGCTACCCAGGAGTCTGCGTTGAAGACTATGATCAAAAAGGTGAGGGCGGAGAAGGATAAAACGAAAGCGGAAGCGGCGTTAAAAAAGGCGGTTTCGATGCTCGACACGCTCGCTCAGAAAAGAGTTATCCACCCGAACAAAGCTGCGAATCAAAAATCTAAACTCACCCGTGTGGTCAACGCAATAAAGTAATTTTCCCGAAGCGAGGTCGCACGACCTCGCTCACGGTCCCTCCTAAAACAATTTCGCCTGTAATTCCTTAATTCGTTGTTCAAATCGCTCGCGATCATCCGGCTTCGACAGGATAAGGATCTCGTACGCCTGAATCGCCGCGCTGTATTCTCCCTGCGAGGCATAGATTTCGGCGAGAGTGGGAGTGATGACCGTTGAATCGAGTGGAGAAGCATCCTGGGGAGATGGTTGCGGTTCAGGAGGCACGATGCGCGGAGCGTTTTCTAGCTTTTCAGCAAGAGTATCGAGTTCTGTCGTTGGCTCTTTCGGAGCTTCCGTTGCACCGCCAAGATATTCGTCGAGGGAGATAAGTTTTTCGTTTGCGAGAAGACGGGCACGCTCTTGAATATATTCGTCCACTCCAGGCAAAGGTCCCGCCTCTGCAGGAGGAACTTCTTCAACGGCGGGAGCGGCCTCGACGACATGTTCTTGTACCGGCTCTTCGGCAACAGGAGGCGGGAGCATCGGTTCGGGTTCTGAAACAGCTTCTTGCGGCAGCGGCTCTTCTTGAGGTAAGACATGTTCTTGTGGAACGATCTCAGGCGCGACCGGTTCGGGCGCAGCAATTTCTTCCACCGGTGGTTGCACCTGGGCCGCGGGCTCCTCGACTACCGGTGCTATCGGCTCCTCCGCTGAGGCCGGTATTTCTTGGAGAAGTTTCCTGGCCACCTGGTTGAACGGCGCGAAATGAATTGCCTGAGAAAACGCAAGACGCGCCTTTGAGTTTTCGTTCAGCGCAAGGTAACATTTTCCGAGGACAACGTACCCCGTCGGGTACGCCGGATACGTTTGCACGCCGGCTTCGCATATCTTCAATGCCTCTGAAGATTGATTTTTAGAGAGATAGAGGTCTGCGAGGCGCGCAAAAAGAGGAGACTGTGGATTGTCAGAGAGCTTCTGGCTCAGAAAATCTATATCGAATTCCGATAAATCCATAATCATCAGAAAAGTAAGAAAGCCGATCGCGCACCGCCGATTTTAGTATAGGCGATGGGGCCGTCAAAATCAAGCATGGGCTGCAGCAGTTTCTCCCTCGAGAATTTTTCCGGCTTTTAATTTTCTGGCTTGAAGGGCCTGTTGGACGGAGAGATAGGAGACGAAACCGAATCCCATAAGGAACAACAGCTGGAAAGGGATGGCCGCAATCTCAAGATAATACAAAGACGAGATCACGCCGAAGAGACAATAGATCGCAAGGGCAATTTCGACGATCACCGTCCAATTGAATTTTACCGGCACATATTTTTTATCGACCCATGAATCGTTCTTCTCTTCGATGCTGTACTTTGGCGTGCGGACAAAATCGCTTTTCTTTTTAAACAGCCCCTCGAGGACCGCTTTGCTGTTGTTGACCGCAAAACCCATGCTTCCGGCCATGAAGAGGGGGAACAGGAATATCCGCCGGCGCCAATCCGGGTAGACATCCTTTTGCGAAAACATGTAGAAAAGGAACGATCCGATGAAAGCGAACACAAAGACGGACATCATTTCGAAATAGAATTCATATCCGCCTGCATGCTTGATGAACATGAGCGGTATGTTGAGAATCCCCGCGACAAGGATAAAGGGGAAAACGATATTGTTCGTGAGATGGAACGTCGAGTGCCATTTTAACTTGAACGGAAGATCGGATCTCCAGACGGCGGGAAGCATTTTGCGCGCCGTTTCGATCGCCCCTTTTGTCCAGCGGAATTGCTGCGACTTGAGCGCGTTGATTTCGGACGGCAGCTCCGCAGGGGATGTAACGTTTTTGAGGAATTTAAATTTCCATCCGCGCAACTGGGCGCGGTAGCTCAGGTCGAGGTCTTCGGTCAGCGTGTCGGAATGCCAATTCCCCGCGTCTTCAATGCACGATTTTCTCCAGATGCCGCCGGTCCCGTTAAAATTGATGAAAAAGCCGGCCTTGTTGCGGATCGCTTGCTCGATGACGAAATGCCCGTCAAGCGCCATCGCTTGTGTGCGTGTGAGAAGAGAATATTCTCCGTTGAGGTGTTCCCACCGGGTTTGCACCATCCCAATTTTTTCACCCGTATAGAAATACGGCAAAGTTTTCAGGAGGAATTCTTTGCGGGGTACGAAATCGGCGTCGAAGATGGCGATAAACTCTCCCGTTGCCCGCTCAAGCCCCTCGCGGAGCGCGCCCGCTTTGAACCCGGTCCGCGACTTGCGGCAGATGTGATGGATATTGTGTCCACGACCCCTCATTTCTTCGACGATCGACTCGACGAGGGCGACGGTTTCGTCGGTTGAATCATCCAATACCTGGATCTCAAGTTTGTCCGCGGGGTACGTCATTGCGCACGAGGCCTCGATGAGGCGCCGGACGACATAGAGTTCGTTGTAGATAGGAAGCTGGATCGTGACCGCCGGGTATTCCGGCAGCGATAAATTATCGGCCTCTTCGGCGTCGTGGTGCTTGAAATAATGGAACACCATGACGAAGCCGTGCGAGCCGAAAATAAAAAGGATGAGAAGAGAAATAAAATATGTTGCCAGAATTATATCATTCATTGTTGTTTTCTTTCAACCTCGTAGAATTGAGTTATTCGATACCCCGCTACCATCCTGAAACAGTTTCGTTCAGGACGTCCTCTGTTACTTTATTGACTGCCTGGGTGAGGGCGACAGTCCGCGTTTCAGTGCCAAGACTATACTCACCCCAGTTTGTGAAATCTTTTTCCCACACTTTTTTTCTGAGCTTAAGGTCCTGATACACAACGTGCACCGTAATGGTGATGCGTCGCTTGCTCACCTGTTCGCCCGGTTCGATCACCGACGGAGCGTCGGTCACCGCCGTAATTGATCCCTCCAGTATCGAGTCGGCCGTATTCCGCTCTGCGATCTGCAGGCTGTTGTCGTTAACGAACAGGTTGATGAGTTGTTGTGTAAAACTTTCTTTCAACCCCGGTTCGCCAAAACCGCTTTGGTCTTCGAAAAGCGGTATGGCGATGGTCTTCAGATGTTTTGGGACGGACGAACCCGTGAACGAGTACGAACATCCCCACACAACAGTGAACAGTGAACAGTGAACAATGAACAGTAAAGAGCCTGCTGTTATGCCATAACCTTTCGCTTTGCATTTTTCATCGAGCACTTTCACTGCAGGCCGTACTCTTTGATCTTTCTGTACAGCGTCCGCTCGCTGATCTTGAGCGCCTGGGCCGCAAGCCGTCGATTGCCCTCGTATTTTTGCAGAGATCCGATGATCATCCTCCGCTCCATCTCTTCAAGGGAAATGTTCTCCTCTTCCGCCGCCCGCGGTTGAACGATGGCCCCTTCTTGGATCTCAGCGGCGCCGCCCCCGTTTCTCCGTACCAATGCAGAGGAGGCGCCATCCGCATTCACCAGTAAATTCTTGACGTCGACAATATCCGTTTTAAGGTCGACGAGCGCGCGGTAGATGAGCTCGCGCTCGGCTAATTCCGACGACCTGGGCACGTACACCGGCAGATTGCGTTCTTCGCCGTTGGGGTGCGCCCCTTTGAGATACTTCCGTACATCCTCTGCAGTAAGTTTCTTCCCGTTTTCGATGACCAGCATACTCTCGACGACGTTGCGCAATTCCCGGACATTCCCCGGCCAATAGTACTGGCTCAAAAGTTCCATTGCCTCGTCGGTGATGCCTAAAAATGTGATGGCGTTTTTTTCGGCGAATTCTTTTGCGAACTTCGTGAAAAATACGGGGATATCTTCCCGGCGGTCTCTCAGGGGAGGGATGCGGATGTTGACGGATCGAAGGCGATAAAAAAGGTCGGGCCGGAAATGCTTTGTGTATACTTCGCGTTCGAGGTCTTTGTTTGTCGCGGCGATAACGCGGACGTCAACCTTTTTTGCCGTTGAAGAACCGACGCGCATGAATTCGCCGTTCTCGAGGATTCGTAAAAACTTTACCTGAGTCGCGAGCGGAAGCTCTCCGATTTCGTCGAGAAAGATCGTTCCGCCGTCGGCCAGCTCAAAATAACCTTTACGGGAATCGCTGGCTCCCGTAAACGAACCCTTTTCATGCCCGAACAATTCGCTCTCGATGATCCCTTCGGGGATCGCGCCGCAGTTGACGGTGACGATCGGTTTGTTCGCTCTCCGGCTGGCCGCATGGATAGCTTGAGCGACGATTTCTTTGCCGACGCCGCTTTCGCCGCTGATGAGCACGGTGATATCGGTCGGGGCGACCTGCTGGATCACCTCGACGATTTCCTGCATCTCCAACGATTGCCCGATGATCTTATGTTCCTCTTGAAAAGCCATCCTCTCCACGCTTTCGTCTCCGTCTCTCACGTTATCTCGTCACGATAATTGATTCGATGTTGTGTTGTGATTTAAGTTCTGCGATGAAACTTCGTGCTTCCTGCTCGGTGGCAAAGCCCTCGATCGAAACGACAAATAGCGTTTTGTCGCCTATCGCTTTTTGAGTGATGATCGCGCTTTTTCCGATCGTCCGGAAGAAATCGACCTGCTTCTGGGCGTTTTTTTCGTCGGAGAATGCGCCCGCCTGAACTGCATACTTGCCAACAGGCGCAGAGGCCGTCATGGTGTCGGGGGATGAATTTTGTGTCTGCTCGGAGACGGCCGGTTGCTCGGCGGGTTGGGCCATCGCTGTATCCGGCGTCTTTGCCTCAACTGCAGGCGCCTGCTGAACGGCGGCCGGTTTTTCTTCCTGCTCCAGTCCGACGACGTATAAAGAGTTTGGGTAATCGCGTTTCAACTGGGCAAATTTTTCATCGGCTGTTTTGTAGAGGCCAACCGAATAATAATATTGATACACTTTGTAAAGCGCATCGTCGGCCCATTCGTTCTGAGGAAATTGGTCGACGATCGCTTGGAATTTCTTTACCGCCGCGACGCCGTCCGTGGTGAGGATTGCATCGAGATAACTCACGCCGGGATCGTTCGGATATTGTTTCTCGAGCCCCGGAAGTTCAATGCGCACCCTCTCCGCTTGTCCGCTGTAAATAAAGTCCAGTCGTTTCCGTACCTCACTCTCCGGCATCTGTGCGAATGCCGGTAAGGTGCCGGCCAGAATGTTGGCGAGAATCAGAAGAAACAGCGTGCGAGTTTTCATCGGCGATCGATCCATGCAATGTATGACGTCAATTGTTTACTGCGATACGGTATTCCCGTAACGCCGCGGGCTCATCTGCGACAACTCCGAAAAGCGTCGCGGAATTGCAGCGCTCGATTTTGACCGGTACGAAGTCCCCGGCGCCGGCCGTGCTCTTGGGAAATATCACAACCTTGTTCGAATCCATCCGTCCCATCCAATCGGCGCTCGACTTCGCGCTCTCGCGCTCTACCAGAACTTCCACCACGGTGCCGACCAAGCTCTCGTTTTTTTGAAACGAAATTGTCTGCTGAAGTTCTATGATCTCGTTGAGACGGTCGATCTTCAACTCTTCCGGTACGTCGTCCCCCATCTCCCACGCCTTTGTATTTTCACGGGGAGAATATTTGAACGTGAACGCGCCGTCGTAGCCAATGTGCCGGATGAGGTCGAGGGTCTTCTCGTGGTCCTCGGAAGTCTCCGTCGGGAAGCCTGCGATAATATCGGTTGAAAGGCTTACATCCGGAATATTCTTTCTGATTTTTTCGACTAGCCGGATGTAACGTTCTGTCGTGTACGTCCGATTCATTAACGAAAGAATTCTATCCGAGCCAGACTGTACTGGGAGATGCACAGACTTACAGACGTTGTCGTTGTCCGCTATTGCGTGGATCAGTTTTTCCGACATGTCTTGCGGATGAGGCGTCATAAAACGGATTCGAAGTGAAGAGTCGACCCGCGCGACGGCCTGTATCAAATCTGCAAAATCGAACTCCCCATCGTGATAAGAATTGACATTCTGTCCGAGCAAAGTGATTTCTTTGAACCCGCGGTCGCTTAACCGTTCGACCTCCTCGACCACACTGTGGAGGCTTCGGCTTCGTTCTCTTCCACGTGTAAAAGGAACAACGCAAAAAGTGCAAAACTTGTCGCAACCCCGCATTACCGAAAGCCACGCGCAGACCCCGTCAGTCCGCAAAGGCATAATGTCGTCATAATTTTCTACGCGCGAGAGCTTAACCGCAATTCCCCTCTCGCCGTTGATTGCATGCTCGACGAGGCCTGGTAATTTTCGATACTCATCCGGACCGACGACGAGATCGACGACATTGCCTTTGTCAATGAGCTCCGTCCGTAACCGTTCAGCCATGCAGCCGAGAACCCCGATCAGCACTCCGGGATTCTGCCTTTTATAATTTTTCAGGGTGCTGATGCGTTGATGGACGCGTTGCTCCGCGTTGTCACGGACACTGCAGGTGTTGACAAGTATCAGGTCGGCAGCGCCTGCTTCCTGAGCTATAGCGTAACCATTGTCGCCGAGAATGCTCAAGACGACTTCTGAATCGGCTACGTTCATCTGGCAGCCGTACGTTTCTATATAGACCTGTTTTTTTCTCATGCCATTGCTTCTGGAACATAAATATACCCTTTACCTGACAGATAGTCAACGGAACAAAAGTTCATTAATGAAAATTAATAGAAATCAGTGTTTTTTTGAGAAAAAAATAGAAATTTCATTGACAATTCGTCACATTTTTGACGGATTCGTTGAATGTCAACAAATGTTGGGCTATATTGTGATGTAATCAACTTCATCCAAGAATTTAAGAAGCCTTTTATTACAAGAATATGAACCCAAAGAATTTTATTCCTGAGATACACAAGAAATCAAAGCAACTCCATAAAACGATCGTATTACCCGATGCGACGGATCCGCGTGCGATCAATGCAGCGAGAATTGTTGCAGACAAGGAGCTCGCCTCTCCCGTTCTTGTCGGGGACGAAGTCCAAATTCGAGCAAAGGCGGAATCATTGTCCGTAACGCTAAATGGAGTGCGAATTATGGATCCGGCGAAGTCGGATAAGCTTTCCGACTTTTCACATATTTATTTCAATTTGCGAAAGGCAAAGGGAATCCAATTTACAGAGGCCCAGGAAATAATGAAGAAGCCTCTTTTTTTTGGGGCGATGATGGTGCATGAGGGAATGGCGGACGGGAGTGTGGCAGGATCGCTTTCGACCACGGGCGATGTGCTCCGCGCCGGACTTCAGATCATCGGAGTTCAGGATGGGATCAGCGTTGTCTCGAGCTTTTTTGTGATGGTGTTTCCCGCACGCATTTATACGTTCGCAGACTGTGCCGTAGTTCCGGACCCGACGGCAGAACAGCTTGCAGATATCGCCATCACGACGGCAGAGAATCACAAGAAGCTGACGGGAGAGGAGCCGCGGGTTGCGATGTTGTCGTTCTCGACGAAGGGGAGCGCATCGCATCCGCTGGTGGAGAAAGTACAACAAGCCACTGATCTGGCAAAAAAGAAAGCGCCGCAATTATGCCTCGACGGCGAGCTTCAACTCGATGCAGCGATCGTCGGCTCAGTCGCAAAGCAAAAAGCGCCGCAGAGCGAGGTCGCCGGGAGCGCAAACGTCCTTATCTTTCCCGACCTCAATGCGGGCAACATCGGCTATAAACTTGCACAAAGGCTTGGGGGAGCGGAGGCGATTGGGCCGATCGTTCAAGGGTTGAAACGTCCGGCGTTCGATCTTTCCCGAGGGTGCAGTGTTGATGATATCGTGAATGTGGTTGCGATCAATGCGGTAATTGGAGCGGCATGAAAAACTCTGCGGCTCGCTCTCTCCGCGAGCCGCAGAAAAATTCTATTATTTTTTCCACCCATCAATAAGATCCTGAATTTCAGATGCGTTGAACCTCGGGCTCGCAGCTTTCCCGACCGCTATCGCCTTTTCTGCTGTCTCAATAGCTTCCTTCGTTTTTCCCCCCTGAGCCAGGAGCTCGGCTTTCATCCGGAGGTTAGAAGCATTTTCATCGATCGCGATCGATTTGTCGACCGCCTCCATCCCTTTGTCCCAATCTATTTTTGAGTCGAGACAGAACAGAGCGTAGTTGTTATATTCCTGCCAGGTCATAGAGATCGCATCTTTGGCGGCCTTTGCGAGGTTTGCCCCGGTGTTAAGGTCGATGGTCACGGGGAGAGCAACCTTTTCCCACTGCAGCACGAGTTTTATCGAAGTTGGTGTCATATCCGCGAAGATATATGAAAGCCGTTCCTGATTTGGGATGGTCTCCGGCGTAACGGGTACTCTCACAACATCCTTTGTGGAATCATAACTGAAAGCTCCCCATTGCTTTGGTTGAGCGTTGAAGATCGCTATCCACTGCCCGTGCTTTGGGATCACAAAGAAACCGTATGTCCCGGCTTTCAGTTGTTTTCCGCCTACAGTAACATCCGTACTGAAGCTTACCGTTGTCGCCTCGTTTGCACCCGCCCGCCACACTTGATCGTACGGAACAAGCTTACCCCAGATTTCTCTTCCCTTAACGCCGGGACAATGATAGGTTACGGAAATGTCCGTCACACCAGCCGTCTGCGAAACAGAGGCAGCAGGGCTCAGCTGATACATTTTCTGCTGCGCAGTTCCGATACTCACAAACGAAACCAGCGCGATGACCAACGCTGCCGGAACTAAAACAAAGCGAACATTTTTCATAAATGGCCTCCTTAACTGTACTGGAATAAAAACCAAGATTGCTTCATGGACTATAGTTCTATTGAATGCTTTTCCATACCCCCCAAGCCAGCCAAAACCAGCCGATCAAAAAGCAGATCCCTCCAACAGGAGTTATCGCTCCCAGCCAAAGAGTTCCGCTGAGAGCTAACGCATACAGGCTTCCCGAGAAAAAAACGATTCCTGCAGTAAACCACCAGCCTGACGCGGCGCCGATGTTCCACGTATGAAGCGCCCATGCAACGATAAACAGAGCGAACGCATGATACATTTGATATCGGACCGCTGTTTCGAAAACTTGGTGCATTTCGGGAGTGAGCTTATCCTTTAAGGCGTGTGCCCCGAACGCGCCGAAGGCTACACCTAACAGAGAGAACCCACAAGCGAAAAGGAAAAAAAGTTTTGACATTGGCGTTTGTGATGACAGAGAATGCGCCGTATGATAAAATAAGTTAAAGGTGAAAAGCGCAAAGGGAAAAATTACAGTTCAAAATTTCAAATGGACCTACCCTGTGTACGCTAGATGGGAAATATAAAAAAACCGTTCGCTTTACAGTTTTAACGGTTCTCACACCTCTCACAGCATCCCGCTCCGTTTCCTCACAAACCATTCGACGCCAAACAACGCAACAATAACCGAGAGAAGGAGTGGAAGGTTCCACAATTCAAATTCATTTGTTGCCAACTGACGCTCAGGCTTCATAAGCGGCAATTTTTCAATATCATGGACTAACGCTGGAAATTGATCGCCGTCGGCATATTTGCCCCCCGAAACGGATGCAATTTGCTGAAGCAGCGGCTTATTCATTTTCGTATCGAAAAATTCGATCGACTCTTCTCCTACAGAAAAACGTCCCTCGGTTTTTCCCAGCTCGATGCCCCCCGTTTTTGCTGATGCATGGAACGCATACTCTCCTTCGGGCAACGTTTCGGCTTGTCCTTCGTAGCGGCCGTTGTCGAGCAGATGGAGAATGATTTCGAAGTGCTGCTTGGTCGAGAGCGATACAATATCGACGCGAACCTCCGCATTGTCAACAGGGCGGTAGTCGTCATCATAGACCTGCCCGAGAAAATCGATCGGCTCTCCCTGCGAAAAAACTTCTTTTGAAGTGTTTATGCGAACGTGTTGATCGTCATCCCGTGTGACAAGCCACCGTACAACATTCGACATCCATGGGTCAAAAAAATTTTCGGTTTCAGGACTCGCCCCCGCCAAGAGTTTCCATCGCCATACGCCATAGCCAAGTATCGCGAACGTTTTCGAGTGAAGAATATTTCTTGCCACGAGCAGCGGGTTATTGATCGCCACTCCCTGGATCTTTGTCGTGGCTAATGTGATCGCTTCGGGCTTCGCCGCGAAAACTCCAAGCGATGAGTAAACGGGTGGCAGTTTGCTCCAATCGAACAGAACATTTTCACCGGCCTGGACAAGGACGTTGTTCTGCTCTAAAGGCGCGATATTCGGAAAAACTGTTTGCTCATCGATGACATCCCCTGTAACATTAAAAGGCAGAAAAGAGTCCAACCGACGGAGCTTCGAGAGACTCAAAGTTCTGGACATGACGAAAAGAAGAGGAATTCCCTTCGACCTGAGCGGTTGGATGATCGACCCGACCGACGACTCTGTCGAGGTTTCTGTGGGAAAGCCGACAAGGACAATGCAATCCGCAGAAGAAAGTGCTTCGAAATTCGAAAGTTGTTTCTGCGCGAAAAGTCCATCGGGCCGCTGAACAGCCAGCGTTGCCTGAATATTAGGGTCCGCATGCAGTGCCTGCATGACGGCGGCAACATCCGGACTCGGCGCGCCGGCAACGACAAACACCTGCATTTTGTTTTTAAGGATTTTTATTATCGCCGACCTCGTATTATTTTTTCCGGTAACTTCGCCCCCCTGGGTTGGAATGCTCACTGAATATTTTTTTACTCCGGCGGTGGTGGGCACGAAAGAAAAATGGACGGCATATTCCCCGGTTCGACCTTTGGCAGACGGCGGCACCGTAATTTCCTGCCGCCCGATGACCCTTCCTTCTTCGGATAACGTCACGGGAATTTTCCGATTCTCGTATCCGGAGATTTTGACAGTTGCGTCGACGGGAACGGAAGACTGCATATAGGCGACAGAATTTGTCGCTAACTTTTGGATCGCCACGTCCCTTTGGTCGAGGGAGTCGCCTATGCCGACGGTAAATATCGGCAGTCCGAACCCCTCGGCTTCGTATAACGGGTTTTCACCCGAGTTGAATTCTCCGTCGCTGACGAGGATGACTGCCTTGAGCTGCGGCAACGACGCATTGTTCAAGTCATGAAGAGCGGAAGCGATGTCCGTGGTCGCGCCGTTGAAGCGGAGCGAATCCTTATTTATCGCATGAAGCGATGGGGAAATTGAAAAAAAATCAAAGCGAGCGGCACCCGATAACTCTTTCAACGAGTTATCCGAAATAAGAGACCGGGCCATCTGCTCGCGGTTTCCGTTATCGTCCGTGAGGGACATGCTGAGGGAATTATCCATGAGGACGGCGATAACAGGTTTCAATGTCGAGGAGCGAGTGAACCTGAAGAGAGGCTCACACATTGCGAACACGATGAGAGTGAGGGCAACCCCCCGGAGGCCGCTGAGCGTAAGGCGCCTGCCGCGGCCGACTGGCGGCACCGTGTAGCGATAGACGAAATAAGAAATGGCGGCACATAGAAAGGCCGCCAGACAAAGAATGAGCCACGGAATTTGAATAATGATGGACAAAACTTATTTGATCAATATCATTTTCTTCGTTGAGACAAAAGGGCCGGCCTCCAGCCTATAAAAATAGACACCCGAGGCAACCTTCTGTCCCAGGCGATCCGTGCCGTCCCACACCGCGATATGTTCTCCGCTCAATTGCTTTTCGTCGACAAGGGTTTTCACACGCTGGCCAAGTACATTATACAGTAAAAGTTTCACATTTACCGCTTTCTCAAGAGAATACAATATTGTTGTCGATGGATTAAACGGGTTAGGATAACATTGTTGCAATGCAAACCCGGATGGGAGGCTGGAGGATGGAACCCCAGTTGTTGTGGTTGGATTGAACAAAAAAGCGTCGCGTGAAGTCAAGGGGAGCAATACGTTGAGATTGCAATCGCCTGCCGCGCTATACGGAGTATGAATGCCGTCAGTCATCATCCAGAGCATCCAATAGCTCGGTATTGGAAGGTGAAGTCGCAATGCATTGCCTAGATCTATCCCCCCTTTAGTAGAGTCATAAGTTTTGCCCGATGGGTCGTATGTGTCCGGCAAAACATAGATGAAGTTGTTAAATTTTCCGGAAGCGTCTACATCCACATCCCATTGATTGTTCTTGTCTTTATCGATGACGACTAAACTAAGTTGTCTCGGAGGATCGGATGTCACATCGTAGGCAGCCAGAGGAACGTTGAAATATCCCACGAGGTGGAATGGTGCAATGGCGTTTTCTTGTCTGTAAAAATATGCTTTTTGAGAGCGCGATGTGTTCAACGTGTCGAAGCTGTATGGCTCGCCGACGTCGTATACCCCGTTTGCATTGAGATCCGTGTACCCGTTGATCGTAGAAAAATGGACGAGAACATTCCTAAAATCTCCGGCGTTCAGACTGCTCCCCGTCGCGCCGGCAAGGCCGGATGGGAACTGTTTTCCCGTATACGCAAAAGATGAATCGCGTGGGGAGCTTGATGCAAACCACGGAAAGTTCGCCAGGCTCGACGAGGCATAGGTCGGCATCTGCGGCGTAAGATCACGAGTATACGTTCCTTCCCAATTGACTTTGAATCCGTCAACCGGCAGAGAACCATGCCCGAGGAATTCGGCTTCCGTCAAAGGAACTTGCTGTATGACGAGACTTCCGGTCAGGGAATCTTTGACGCTGTACCCCGGAGTAGCGTTTGCGTCGGCAGAATCAACTCCATAGATGACGTAGTTCTTGTTTTCTGTTGCTGGTTTGTCCGTGATGATGACCGAAGGCATCACGTCGCTGTGTCCTCGAAGTCGCTGAATCACAGCATCCTCTCGGACAAGGGGAAAAACAGGAAATGTCACCGAATCGCTCCACTCGTTCCCCGCGGTATCGCTAAGAGAAAGCTGAACCACGATTTCGCTTGAAGAAAAATTTGAAGGGAGTGTGAAGTCGAGGAACGTATTGGTATCGAGAGGATTATAGACCGGTGTGAATTGTGAATTTGCCTGCAACAGAGGAACGGAAACCGTCGTCTGCGTAAAGGGAGTGCTCGCTTTAAGGCTGATGCCTCCCAGCGGAAACGAGTACGGGTTGGCCAAGGTGACGTTGAACCGCACGTTCTCCCCTGGATTCACCATCCCGTTTTCGTTCAGATTGTCCGATAAAATTACGGGGTTCGAATATGCCAACCGCGTTGTTGTGATATTGGCCATATCTTGCCAAACATCGGTTTCGCTGTTGTCAAGAGTAATGGCAACGTCAACGGCAAGGCTTTGATTCTGCGGAGTCACGGAGATCGTGTTGCCGAAGATCTTATCGCCGGCGGCCCCATCTCCGTGATTTCCATCATCAAAAAGATTTGCTTGTGCAAACACCGAGCCGTCTCTCTTCCTTAAGGTGACGGCGACCGATTGCGCATCGTGGTCATTCGTTGCGCAAATGATAGAAATCTGAGGGTTCATCATATTGGTATCGACCGTCGCCGAAACGGAAGGGAGAGTCGCAAAATTATTGATAAATGCTTTTCGGGCGACGTCCACGGATTGCCGAAGCAGAACGATGCTGTTGAGGCGGTCCGATCCCTGTGCGATTGCAAACTCGCCGACAATTTCCTGGGTGTCTCCTTTCGCGAGGGTAAAGGGGCCAACGGAAATCATGCCACGCACATCTTGAGGATTAACTCCGTTTTTTGTCATCGTCCATCCTGTTTCGGTGACAGGGTCTCCGGGAAAAACAAACTTGGTCACTCTGTTAGAATTTGTCGGATCTGTAAAAGGAAGAAGCGTGTAGCCGGAGATCCCGCTTTGATAGGCGTGCGCAACCCTTGCAAACGCAGGAGCCTGAAAAGGGGGATCCTCGTACTGTTGGGGTCCGTTAAAAAAAGGTACGTGCGAAACTGCGCTCAAATTTCTATACCCCTTTCTCCACACGCCTTCCATAAGCGCGCTGTCAACTGGCGTGCCTGAAACTTTTGGCCCCTCAAGCAAGACAAATCCGTCCGATGGCGGCCTACTCGCGTAACCATTTGAGCCCCCATCGTTGTTGTCGCCGTTGTACACATAGGTTAGCTGACGGACTGTGTCGCATGCAATTAAATCGTCGTTCGCGTCCCCCAGATCCGTGTCCGACCAGAGCGAAACAAAAACGCTGTCATAATCGGCGTCGCTTTTGTTAATGAATTTCCATCGAACATACATAATATTGGTAAGGGCAGAACTAAACCCGAAATACGTCGCCTGTACCTCTATTCCCATTGGAGCGGTTTCGCCCACCTGCATGTGGTTGCTTTCGCTTACATCGTTGTAGACGCACCACAATTCCTGGTCGCCATAGAGCTTTGGTTTATCAACGCCCTGATCCCACTTACCATTGCCATTAACATCGATATATGGCGCACCGAGATCGCCCGGCCAATTGTCATAGTCCGGATTGCGTGCTGAAGTGGGAAGATTCACGTCCCCCTTTTGTATTTTATAGATGTGGTACCTGGGATCGTTCGGATTTCCTGCCGCAGCCGGAGAATTAGTGGTCGTGTTAAAGGTCGAGACTATTGGTCCCGGTTGAAATTCGCTAAAATAGTCCTGCACTGCAGTCCTTAAGCTGTCTGTAGGCTGATGAATTCCGGTGACCCAAATGCCCGCAGTGAAAACTGCAGTAGTGTTGCTCCCTTTTGGCCATGTCAATCCTCCATTACCCGTTTTTAAATAATCGCAATAGGGACCAGCGCTGTTTATTGTACATTGTATTGTATTTGCATCGAAGAACTTCCATTCTTTTGTCGATATACGATTTAGCTGCGTTGGAGAAGCGGGGGACTGCTTTGTAATTGGAGATTTTTGCAGGGGAATAGACTGTTGGATTTCTTGTTGCGAAAAAACAACAGGTGGTATTCCGAGGGCGATGAAAGCAATAAGCATTCTCATGATTGAGGACTCCTTCCGGAAAGCGATCCGATGGACCTAAATCATTAAATCGGTTAGGACGATCCAAGCATCTTGCAGGGAATTAGAACAATGTATTTCTCGTCAGGTTCGGATGGGAAGCAAGGCAAGATGTGAGTGTTAAGCGTAGACCCCAGCCAACCCCGTACAGCAAATTACTGAAAACTAGAGGAACAAGCAACGAAGGTAAATAACATCCTGCGTTCCGTTAGAAACTTTGCCCCATGATGTTGTCAGCCGTTATTTCAATAACACAAATTTTTTCACCGCGCTGAACCCCCCCGACCTCAACCGGTAGAAGTATACTCCGCTTGCGAGCCCCGCTCCGTCGAAGCGAATAGATTTTTGCGTTCCCGCAATTTCATATTCGTTCACCAGCGTGACGACCTCCCGTCCCAAAAGATCGTACACCTTCAGCGTGGTAAAGTTTGAACGGGCAAGGGAGTACTGGATCAACGTCGATGAATTAAACGGGTTGGGGAAATTTTGATACAACACAAAGCCGGTCGGGACGACCGACGTTTTCACCCCGGTCAATTCTTTGCTTACGTCGAACAGATTTGCGGGGGCGCCATACGGAGTTGTGCGCGGCAAATTTGTTGCGTCGACAGCCGAAACATAGAACTTCACACTAGAGCCGCCGGATTGTTTCGGGATGATGCCGGTATACTCTCCGGCATTTTTCGATGAATCGACCAATTCGCCGAGGGTCATCGGAGCGGATGTAAAAGATGCGCCGTTATCGGTGGAATAGAATAGTTTCACCGAGTCTTTTTTGACGACCGAATTCGAGACAACGAAGACAGCGACATTCGTATTACCGTCACTATTCGTGGTAACATCCGGGTCCGTGCTCAAGACCATTCCATAATACAACATTGCTTGGTATGCATTGATCACCCCCCAGCCAAGGGTATCGTTCGGGGAGGATGCGTTGCTCGCCGTATTTCTTAGCGCATCCCGCACTTGGATCGGCGTGAGCTCGGGATGGACGGAAAGAATGAGCGCGGCGGCTCCCGCGACAAGCGGCGTTGAAAGAGATGTGCCGCTAAAAAAGTCATAAAGATCCCCAACCCCCGGATTTGCCGATGGATCCGTATCGGCCGCGTACGTATCAATGCCTTGAGCAAGAACATCGGGTTTTGTTCTCCCGTCTGAGGTAGGACCAACCGAGCTAAATTTTGCGATTGTTCCTGTCGAGCTGGCGGCTCCCACGGAAATGATACTGTCGGCATCCGCTGGAGAAGTAAGATAGTGCCACGACGAAAGCCCTTCGTTTCCCATTGCGCTGCATACAACGACGCCTCTCCGGGCTGCAAGCACCGCCGCCTTCGACGTTGTCGCAGTGCGTCCATTCATATCGGCATATGTATAACTATGCTGCGGGACCCCATTTGAGTCCGTCGCATCGAACTCGCTGTAACCGAGCGAACTGCTGACGACATCCGCGCCGTTGAGCTCTTCCCATTCGATTCCCGCGACCCAATTGTCTTCCTCAATATTCGTCTCGGAAGGATAGTATTCTGTTTTTGAAAGAATGAAGTCAGACTCGAAGGCGGGGCTCACAAGCTGTCCTTCAAAATGGCCTCCGACAGTAGAGAGGGTGATAGTACCGTGTTCGTCTTGCAATGGAACATCGACTGGAGTTTTGCCCGGCTCATCCGCAGTTACGGAGTCGTGTTGTATAAAGTCGTACTCTGCAATCACATTCATATTCTTTGTCGCCTCGTGAACCTTCCACCGAAACCCGTCGTCGAGCATTCCCACAAGCACGCCCCTCCCGGTAATCCGTAGGTTGTGGATATCCACGACCTTGATTTGATCGAGTTGTGTGAAAGACGGGCCGTAATCATGGAGCGGCTGCACCAATAATGATGCAGCTTTTCGTAAGGAAAATATCTCCGATTGGATTGGAGCCGACCGCCTGAAAGACCGGACCGGATCGATATGGTCCACAAAGGGGAGCGACAGGACACTCGCTCGCTGTGAAGGCGTTAAGATTGCGGAGGCAGCGTTAAACCACCGCGACGTATTCAGCACGGATATTCCCATACTAGCGAGTTGGCTGAGGTAAGCACGAGAAACCGGCACGTCTTCGTCGGTGATGAGGCGGTTAGGCGGGAGCACTTTTGCCCGGCGAGCCATCGCGCGCGGAGATATTCCGAATGCACTGGCAACGTTATTCATCGATGCGCTCTTTGACAGGAGTTGCCGCGAGCTCACATCTTTGTCACGAAAATAGATCCAGCATCTCTGAGCGTTACTCTGAGAGAATGCAAGTTGAGAGACAAAAATACTCAACGCAATGTATCGTTGTACACGTAACGGCATACAACACTTTTTCCGTTTATGAAAATGACAAAGTAGAAAGAAATTCCCGCCGCCTGCTCAGGGGCACACACAACGTTTATGCGCTTGCCAACAGCTTCTCGACGATTGCAACCGCCGTTACACCGTCTGCCTCGGCGTTGAAATTCGGAATAATGCGATGCCGCAGCACTGCGACAGCCATAGCGCGCACATCGTCGATGTCCGGATTATAGCGTCCCGACAGGATCGTGCGTGTCTTTGCGCCGAGGATGAGATATTGGGACGCTCGCGGACCCGCGCCCCACGTGAGCCAATCTCTGATAAATTTCGGAGCGCCGTCTTCCTTGGGTCGCGTGCGCCCCACAAGCTGGACTGCGTATTGCACGACTGCATCCGCGACCGGGACGCGGCGAATGAGTTCTTGATACGCGATAATTTCTTTCGCGCCAAGGATACGCTGGAGAGCGGGCGAGTATGGGCTTGTTGTCGCTTTGACAATATCGACCTCTTCGTTGAACGAAGGGTACTCAAGCCACAGGTTGAACATGAAACGGTCAAGCTGCGCTTCGGGAAGCGGGTACGTTCCTTCTTGCTCGATCGGGTTTTGGGTTGCGAGAACAAAGAACGGCTCGACGAGTGTGTACGATTGTCCCGCGGCGGTCACTTTGTGTTCCTGCATCGCCTCGAGCAGCGCGGCCTGAGTTTTTGGAGGCGTGCGGTTGATCTCGTCCGCAAGAATGATATTTCCGAAAATTGGTCCCTTGACAAACTTAAAATCTTTTTGCCCCGTCGACACATTTTCCTCGATGATCTCAGTGCCGCTGATGTCGCTCGGCATGAGGTCCGGTGTGAACTGGATCCGGCTGAACTTGAGGTCGAGGACGTCGGCGAGAGTTTTGATGAGGAGCGTCTTTGCGAGTCCTGGGACGCCGATCAGCAAACAATGGCCGCGGGCGAGAAGAGAGACGAGCAACTGCTCGATAATGGCATCCTGCCCGATGATGACTTTCCCGATTTCGCCTTTGATCGATTTGTATGCCGACGTGAGTTCGTGCGCTGCACCGACGTCATCGGTTTTTGTTGCGGCTGAGCTTGTTGCCACGTTGTTTTCTGCTTAAGAATGAGTGGAACGGAGAATAGCTCTTGTAATTAGCTTAAAGTTGATAAAAGAATCAAGGAAGGGGGATAAAGTTGGATTCTCGTGCAGATATAATAGACGCGGTACTTCAAATTGTTCTCTCTTATTATTCCATGAAAGATTCGCTGCCCATGCCTCATTGTCTTTCCAAATGTCGGATAATTATTCGCCCCGTCTCGAAAGCCACGACTCCGGGTTTTGCTTTTCTTTCTCCTTCCACACTTCGAAATGGAGAAGGCTTCCGCCGATCGATTCACCGCTTTTGCCGATGACCGTTCCTTTGGACACTGTCTGGCCTTCTGCCACGGAAATTTCAGAGAGGTGCGCATACACCGTATGAAATCCGCCGGGATGACGAAGAATGACAAGGTTGCCGTACGAGGGGAGCCAATGGATCATCGCAACTTCGCCGTCCGCGACGGATTTCACCGTACTGCCGGATTTAATGGCGATATCGATCCCCGTATTCTGTGTTATCGTTTTTAGCACGGGATGCACCTGGTTGCCGAAATGCGCGACGACGGCACCCGTTGCAACCGGCCACGGCAGCTTCCCTTTCAACGACTGAAATGGGATGCCCGGTTCGGTCGGCGGTTCCTCCACAGGCTTGAGCTTCAATCGTTCACGCTCCGCAGACCGTTCCCGTGCAAGCTCGGCCTCATGTTCCTTCCGGATACGCTCCTTCTCGACGAGGTCGGTGATCAGCCCCTCCAGCTCTTCCGCCGCATGATTTTTCCGCACAAGCGCCTTTTTCATCGTCGCTTTGTCTTTACGGATCGCCCGTAATACCTGTGCGCGCTTTTTCTTTTTGTAATCGAGAAACTCCTTTTCCTTTTCTTTGCTCGAAATGACGTCGCGCTGCTCGTCGAGCTTCTGTTCCAGGTCGGCCTTTTCGGTCTCGAGGATCTGCCGTTTTTCCTGGATCTTCTGCAAATCCCTCTGACGTTGCTCCGAGAACCGTTTAAGATATTCGATACGAATATAAAGTTGATTGATGGAGTTCGACGACAACAGTGTCTCGAGGTCGTACACTCTACCAAATTTGTACACCGCGGTCACGTATTTTGCGTAATGGAGTTTGAGAAAGGAGATCTGTTTCTCAAGGAAGGTAATGTTATCCGATGCGAGTGCGATCGACGCTTGAAGCTGTTCTTCTTCATCGACGAGTCCCGAAAGGAGCGAACGAACGAGGTTGCTTTGCTTCTCGTAATCATCGAGCCGTTCGAGCGTGGCTTTTTCCTTCTTCTCGCTCTCCCTGATGCGCGTCTCGTACTCGTCGATCTCTTTTCGCAGCTGTTCAAGCGCCCGCTGCTTTTTTTTGATGTCCTGACTTCCCCCGTTCACCATCGAAGGAACGATAAGCAGAAAGGCAAAGAGGACCGATAGAAGCTTGTTCATTGATCTCGTCGGAACGAAACGGGTTTATTTTCTGGTGATGCGTTGAGCGTCCGCAGGCACGTCGAGCACCATGGCGCTGACGGGCTTGTTGATGTGGACCTTGTCGTAAAAGAGCGAAACGGACGATTGGGCGGACACCTCATTGAGTTCGATCGATTCCGGGACGACGGCGCCGTTGCCATCCTTCTCAAACTCGAAATGTTCTTCGCTCCACACATTGCCGGTGAAGTCGATATGCTCGACGCTCGTAATGCGTAAATTTTCGCCGTCGACGCGGTACCGCGTTGTGCCGTTGTCGTGCCGGAAGAGAAGCATGTATGAATCGCGGTCGATGGAAAAGCTATCGGGCAGCGATTCGTCGGGCAAAAAACGCCTCGTGCCGCAGAAGGTATCCACGATGTCTGAGGGATCGAGGCGGATGTTCATAAAGTCAGGCATATTCCGGACGTCGAACTTCCCTTCCATCACCTCATTCTTAAAGCTATTATAGAATACATACCGGTCATGTGCAAACAGCGCGGAGGCCACATGGATTCCGAAGGGACCTTCAACGTCTACGCGGACGGAATCGGGCCTTTTCAGCCACAGCTCGAACGAACCGGAATTCATAAAGGAAGGCGTTTCGACGGAGATCGAGCCTTTTGCGTCGAACGTTGAGACCGCGTAGCGGTTGTTGTTGACGGCGTCGATAACTTCCCGCGCCGATCTGCTGATGGCGGGTTTACGGAGTTCTTTGGTAGGAGCACAGCTTGAAAGCAATACGAGGGAGAGAATAAGGACTCCCTTCATAGCGAGCCGCGCGCCAATTTTTCTTTGAGAAGCGTGTTCTTTGAATCTCGCTCGAGCGCTTTGGTCCAATATTCTTTCGCTTTCTCGTCTTGGCTGAGTCGGGAATAAATGTCGCCCAGGTGTTCATAGACAACGGCGCTTGCTTCTCCTGCATCGATCGCCTTCTTGACATAGCGCTCGGCTTCGGTGAAGTTCCCGAGTTTGTAGTAGATCCATCCGAAGGTGTCGAGGTACGCGGCGTTTGATGAATCCCCTTGGAGGGATTGTTTCGACATGGCAAGAGCGCGGTCGAGCTGCACTCCCCGTTCCGCGAGGCTGTACGCATAGTTATTGAGCACCATCGCATTAACAGAATCTACTCCCAGGGCAGCCTCAAACGTTTTATCGGACTCTTTGTAACGTTTCAGCGCGTCGTAGGTCGAGGCGAGCGTCGAGAGGGCGTTGATGTCCTTCGGGTTGATTTCAATAGCGCGTTCAAGAGGGACGATGGCGTCGACGTTGCGGTCGACGCGGGTGTAGCCGTATCCGAGAAGGAAATTAATTCCCCCGTCGTTCGGTACCATCTGGTGGGCCTTTTCAAGGACCGCGATCGCCTGGTCGTAATCTTTTTTATCGAAAAGGATCGACCCGAGGTACCACCATGCTTCCGCGTTCCACCCTGCAACTTTTGTCACCTTGTCGAAATATTGAAAAGCGAGGGAATCGTTTTTGTCGACGATAGCGAGCCGGCCAAGGTAAAACATCGGCCTCCAATCGTCCGGATAATCTTTAAGAAATTCCTGGAATTGATCCTTGACGTTCAAGAGGAGCGTTGAATCTTTTTCGCTTTGTGCGAGATACGCCATGGCGATCCGGAAGCGAACGTCGGCGGAAAGCGAATCGGTCTTCAGAATGTTCTCAAATTGCGCGCGTGCGTCGTCCCATTTATTCTGCTGCAGATACAGCTCCGCCAACGCGCCGCGGATCTCAACGCTGTTGGAATCCGCTTCAAGGAGGCCGTTGAACAGCGCGAGAGCCTTGTCGTATTGCTCGGACCGGACATACATCTCTCCGAGGTTTTGCTTCAACGATACATTGCTGGGGTCGATCTTCACCATTTGCTCAAAGGCCGCCGCCGCCTTGTCATAGTGCCGGAGACTAGAATTCAGTTCCGCAACCTTAAAGAGCACTTCCCAATTAGGTCCGTTCCGCTGTAGAATTTTATCGTACATGTCGAGCGCCTGAAGAGGGTGTTTCTGCGAGAGCAACTGTGCGATGTTGAACATGCTCTGCACATGGGTCGAGTCGATCTTGAGCACGGCGCTGTATTCCGCGATCGCATCGTCGATCTGATAAGCTTTGACGTAAATATCCGCGAGCGTCTCGCGGTACGTCACATTGGCGGAATCGAGCCTGACCGCTTCCTTTCCGGCGTCGATGGCCAACCCCTGCTTGTTAAGAGCGGAATAGTCCTTTGCCAAGGCATAGTAGATCGCGGGGTCATGGTCGTACCGCAGCGCGTCGAGATATTCGATCACCGCCTCTGCATATTGATTCTTACTCTCAAAGAGCGATCCGTCGATAAAACGCTGCAACGCGACCGATTTTTGATCGCTCCGTCCGCGGTCTTCCTTTTGAACGGTCGGTTTCTGAGCTTGCGCTTCTTTCGCGGCAGAACATCCTGCAATACTTAACGCCAGCGAAATTCCGCAAACAGCAATGCCATACGTCATTCTCATACAAGTTCTTCCTTCATCATTGTAAAAAATATATCACTTTCAACGTTGAGTTACAAGCAGCGTAAAAAGACGATAGTGCTGAACCTTCCGAAGGTTCTCTATTCGCAATGAACGAATGCTTATGCTTTTTCAAAGCCCTTTCAAAAAACCTTCGGAAGGTTTCTAACTGTTGATGGAAGTTCGCTGCCGGCTTGCGTATATTTTATCCGTAAAAGAATCGGTCGCCGTTTATTCCTGTAAACATTAAAAAGCGGGAAATCATTCGCAATGAACATTCATCCTGTCACCCTCGAAGGAAAAGTCGTGCGGCTCGAACCTATGACGCACGCGCATCTTGATCGGCTGTGCGAGGTCGGGTTGGATGAGGATCTGTGGAAACTTACGACGGTGAATATTCGGACGGCGCAGGACATGAAGCGATACATCGATACGGCATTAAACGATTTTGCACAAGGGAAAGCGCTGCCGTTTGTCGTCGTCGAGCGAGGGAGTGAGACCGTCGTCGGCAGCACCCGGTTTGGAAATATTGATCTCACGCATCGCCGCGTCGAGATCGGCTGGACGTGGATCGCGCGCCGATGGCAGCGCAGCGCCGTCAACACGGAAGCAAAATATCTCCTGCTCTCTCATGCGTTTGACACGCTTGGGTGCATCAGGGTTGAGTTCAAGACCGACTCGACAAATACGCGGTCGCGCAACGCTCTGCTTCGCATCGGCGCGAAAGAAGAAGGGACCTTCCGCAACCACATGATCGTGCCCGACGGACGCATTCGTCATTCCGTGTACTTCAGCATTATCGATTCGGAGTGGGATACTGTACGAAGGGAACTGCAAAAAAAGATGGACAGAAATGCTTGATGCGGATGTTGTTACGACCTCCCCACGCCGACCTTTTTGACTACCCCCATTTTCGACCCCAGGAATCGCTCGCCGATCTCCGAAAACTTCGACGGAATATCGCTGACGAAAAATTGTAAGTTCGGCTTTTCCCTGCTCGGATTTTTAAGGCAGCGTTCCTCAAGGACATTCTGCACCTCTATCGCCGTCGCTTCGCCGGAATCGATGAGCGTCACTCCGCCTTTTAATGCGCGCGAAATGACGTTCTTAAGGAGGGGATAATGCGTGCAGCCGAGAACAAGCGTGTCGATCTTTTCGCCGATGAACGGAAAGAGATATTCTTTGGCGATCATCTCTGTCGCTTTGTGATCGATCCAGCCCTCCTCCACAAGAGGAACAAAAAGAGGGCAGGGCCGGCTAAACACGGTTGCCTCGTCGTCGATCTGCCTCAGCGCGTTGGCATACGCGCTGCTTGAAATTGTGCCGACGGTACCGACGACGCCGATCCGCTTTTTCTTCGACGCAGCCATCGCGGCTTTCGCCCCCGGCACGATGACGCCGACGACGGGAATGTCCGCCTGCTTCTGCACGACGTCGAGAGCGACCGCCGACACGGTGTTGCAGGCGACGACGATCATCTTCACGTTTTTCGAAAGAAGGAACTCCGCGTCGTCCTTTGCATACTCGCGGACGACCTGAGGCGATTTGGGACCGTAGGGCACGCGTGCCGTGTCGCCGAAGTACACGATATTCTCGTGCGGCAGGCGCTGTAAAAGAGCGCGCACGACGGTGAGTCCTCCGATCCCCGAATCGAAGACGCCGATGGGCTTTTCGGTCGTCATGTTATTGCGTCGAGAGCTGAATGTTGATGAGTTGATACACCCTGTGAAGCACTCTTTCTTTGATTTGTTCCTTCCGTTCTTTGCTGCGGATGGGTTTCCCGTCTGCGTCGAGAATGTAGAACGAATCGACGATGCCGTCGACGCGCGTGGCAATTTTTGCAAAATGGATATTGAGCCCGAGCTGCGAGAACGTGCGGGTGACCTTATAGAGAAATCCGACCGCGTCCGGCGCATAGACGTCGGCGATGGTGAAATCCTGAGCGTCCTCGAAGACGACGTCGATGCGGATGTTGGGATGGAACAGCGGCTGCACGCGGCGCTTCCACCTGCGATGGTGCTTTTCGAAAAGATGCTCAAGCGTGACGTTTCCGCGCATGACGTCGTCAAAGTCCTGCTTGATCTTCTCGACCTGTTCGTCCTGGAGCCCCGCTTTCGTCGACACGTTGACGACGCGGAACCGGTCGATGACGATGCCGTCGTCGCGTGTAAAGATCTGTGCGTCGAAAATATTCGCGTCGTTCGCCGAGAGCACGCCGCATAAGTTGGAAAGCAGGAAAGGGGCATCCTGCGTGATGACCGTGACCGCGCTGTGCGAGTCCTCATGGCTCACGATCGACGAGAGCGTGTCGAGCTTGCGGATGTGTGCGAGATGTTCGGCGATCTCGTTCTCGGTGAAGATCTGGATGTACGCCTCGTTGTGGATCGAAGAAATATGGTGCTCGACCTCTTCGCGGGGTATGTGTTCGGACATCGATTGGACGAGCGCACGCGCCGCCTCCTGATACTGTTCACGCTGGAACGAGACCGCTTCTTTGAACGGCAGCTTCCGTTCGAGGATGCGTCTGGTGCGGACATACAATTCCTGGAGCAGCATTTCCTTCCAGCTTGTCCAGACGTTTTTGTTCACAGCGGAGAGGTCGCAGTACGTCACGAGGAACAAGAGGTCGAGCTGTTCGGGGCGCTGGAACATTTCGGCGAACTCGGCGATGGTTTTGGGGTCGCTGATGTTGCGCCGAAACGCGATTTGCTCCATCATGAGATGGTTGCGGATAAGGAACGCGACGTCGCCGAATTCGTCGCGGTAATGGATCCGTTCGAGCACGCGCCGGGCAGTATCGACGCCGCGAATCTCGTGCTCCTGAATTCCGTTTGGTTTTTCGATATCGTGGAGAAGGAGAGCAAGGTAGAGAATTTCCTTTTTTTCGAGGCCGCGGTACACGCGCGAAAGAATTCCCTTGCCTTCCGACAACCGCTCCGCATGCTCGAGCGCGATGAGCGTGTGCGCATCCGCGGTATAATAATGATAGATGCTGTGCTGAACGAACGCGACGAGCTCGCCCCATTCCGGAATATATTTTCCGAGCACGTCGAAATCATTCATCATCGTCAACGTGGATGCGACGTTCGATGGCAGGCGCAAAATGTCGAGAAAGACGTTCGCCGCTTCTTCGGATGTGATGGTCTGTTCGTTGAAAATGTGCGGAGAGCTTCCCAGAGAGGCGAGCTTCCCCTGGAGGGAGTGGCCGAGGTTAAAGGAAAGTTTTCCGCACCAGTAGAACGCTTTCAAAATTTCTGCGGGAGTTGAGATCTCCACAGCGGTGTTCCGTTGCAGCAGTTCGTCACCCCGCGCGATAAAATGCGTATCAAGGATCTGCTCCTTCGGTTTTCTCCAGGAGGATGGCTCGACGCTCTTTCTGAAATGATTGATGAGGCGCTGGTTCAACCGAAAAATGCTTCTCGCATGGAGAAAATACTCGCGCATGAATTTCTCGACGTACTGGAGCTCTTTATCCTCTCCATAACCAAGCCCCGTGGCGATTTCCCGCTGGATGGAAAAATCGAGAGAATCGTGTATTGTTTTCGCAAGGTAGTGGGTCTCGTGCCGCGTCCGAAGGAGGAAATTAAGGGCGCTGGTGACCGCATCCCGTTCTTCTTTTGAGATGACGTTCTTCCTGTAGAAAGTGTCGAGCATCAATTTACACGAGGATTCGCCACTGAGGAACGGCGAGTCAGAAAAATAGTCGGTGTCGGTCGAACGGTATACCCACAGGAGATTATGAAGATCGCGCAGGCCGCCGGCGCTGTTCTTCACGTTCGGTTCGAGCAGCTTCACCGAGTTGCCGTACTTCTCATGCCTCTCGTCCATCCCGACCATGATCGCTTTCACGAACACGAGGTCGAATTTTTTTTGGATCTGTTTGAAGACTGCATCGGCGTACACACGCAGCACCTGCCGGCTTCCGGAGACGAACCGGCTCTCGAGGATCGACGCCCAGGAATCGACGTCGGTTTCGTATAAATTGACGCAGTCCTGGATCGTCCGCACGCTATGGCCTACGTTGAAACCGGCGTCCCATAGCGACCTCAAAAATTCCTGGATCGTCGCCGAACCGGCGTTCTTTGCCTTTTCGTTCTCGGCGAGAACCATGAGGTCGAAGTCCGAGTGCGGGCACAGCTCGCAGCGGCCGTAGCCGCCGAGGGCAACGACGGCGAAATTGTCATGCATCGGGTTTACGTTCCACAGATCGGCAAGCGTTGTATCGACAAGCGAGGTGAGGCGAGACGCTACCGTGAAGCCGTCCGCTCCGTTGCGGTGGAGTTGAAATATTTCCGCTGAGCCAGAAGTGAATCGTTCTTTGATGGTCACTGGGGATGAACAAAGAGAGTTGACAATGCACTAATATAAAAAAGGGGAGTACGATATACAAATGAAGGATCGTGACGCATTTTGGATTTCCGATAGAATCATTCGGGAATGACGGTCCCGAATTTGCGTCATGCCCGCATGTTTCTGGCGGGCATCCAGCATGGAATGGGCTAAGAAGATCAAAATGCGTCACTACCAAATGGAGACATTCAGAAACCTTCCGAAGGTTTTCTAATTATAATGAGTGAATGCTAAAGTTCCTTCACGGTTCGATCAAAAAGCCTTCGGAAGGTTTCTGGTCAATCGTCAAAGTGACCCACTATCATATATTGAACCGGACGTGTTTATAATTTCCGTGCGACGACGGCAACATCTTTCATCGTTCTCAGAACGCCTCCGTTCTGATCGAGCGCCTCGAAAAGAATAATATACATCCCGATTCTCACGCGCCGCTGAGCATCGTCCAGTCCGTCCCAGAGAATAGTTCCCGTTGCGGCGGCGGGTTCATTGTTGGCAAGCGTTCTTACCAGCCGTCCCTGGACGTCGAAGCATCGAACGCGGATCATCGATACTGTCATGGGAAGGGCATACGCGACAGAAAGAAAATCCTCAACGCCGTCACCGTCCGGGGAAAAAGGGTTCGGAGACAGACGAAGCTGTGCTGTCGAAGGAATAACGTTCGTGTAAATGCTATTTTGTTCCCCCGGAGTCCCGCCCTGTGAGGCGATCGAAGTGCTCCAATTTTGACGGTCGTTGCTTCCGAGAGAAGGATTGATCCGCTCGAGCGATTTGCCGGAAGTTGAAATATGAAGACCCGGGTTGTGCCACGACGGCGAATATCGCACACTGTCGATTTTCGTTCCCGTCAAATCGACGAGAATAATATCATCGCCTGAATTATTCAAGGAGAGATCACTGCCGGCAATAATTACTTTGCCATCGGGAAGGCTGGAAAGGTTTGGAAATTGAATCAAGAGCGTCGAATCGGCTCCGATGACAAGGAACTCCCCAGGCCGCAAAAGAAAAGACGTATCTGCAATCCGTGTGACCGTTCTGTTGCCGGAGCTCGTCGGCGTGTCCATCATTTTCCAGCCCTGAAGGTCGAGCGTATCGCCGCTCCGGTTGAAGAGTTCAACGAATTCCGATCGGCCGGGGAGCGGGTCGTACATTATTTCGTTGATGATAACCGATTGCGGCATAAAACTGTTTGAGAACAATCCGTTTTTTATGTTGTTTGACGGCCGTTCATCCTCCGGAAAATCTACAACGCACACAAAAGGGATCGCGCCTTCAACCTCAGATCGCCATTCGTATTCGACCGTGAGTGAATCTCCAGATGCGAGCATCGGCTCATCGACGCTATACAATAATTCTTCCGGCGAACCGGTATGATCCCGGTTACGGTCGAGGAAAAATTGAACGCGGAACGCCGTTGCGGGCTTTCTTCCCGCATTATGGACTGTTGCGGATAAATACAACCCATGTTGATTCAACACTCCGTCAAAGCTCGCGACCTCGAGGTCGAAATTTTTCTTCGCAACGCTGTTTTCGGCCCCCGGCGTCGGCGGAGAATTCCTCCAATTTGATGAATCGACCGATGAGGCAAGATAGTCTACACGCTCCAGTGATCGGCCGTTCGATCCGCCCCACGATGGTTTGTACCACACGCTATCGATGGTCAGTCCACGGTCGTCGTAGAGAACAACCGCGTCGGCCGTGCTGTTGTTAAGCGCCGGGAAGGATGAAACAAGAAGCGGGACGGTCACCGAATAAAAATTTCCGAGCGTTGAATCGGAACTCACCACACAATAACTGCCCGGGCCGACCTTTGTTTGGCGGCCTGTCACGGACGCCCTGGACTTTATGTTTGAATCGGATACCTTCCATCCTGCAAGGTCAACGGCAATCGTATCGGCGTTATAGAGCTCGATCCATTCGGGCATATTTCCGGGCGGCGCGTACATAATTTCATTGATGATCATGGAATGGGACGCAATGCCCGTCTCAAACGAGATCGCCACGCTGTTGTTTGAAGAATCATCGTCACGTTCAACGCCGGCAACGGCAATGATCCGGTGTTTTCCTTGTGAGGTCAGTTTCAGCGTTTGTAAAACGGCCTGCGAATCCGCGGGCATGAGCTGGTTGATCGTGTTCTGCCCAACCAATTCGTCGGATTGAGGGATCGAATCGTTGTTCTCATCCAGAAAGAACTGCGCCGAGATCGCAGACAAAGGTTCGCGTCCGACGTTCTTAATTGTCGCGGTGACTTGAAACGCTTGGCCGATATCGAGCTGCGGATTAGATAAAGAAATCCCTGAGACCGATACATCGTACTCTTTTTTCGTCAGGCTATTGATGCGTCCCGGCGTTGCGCCGTAAGTGCTGCGTGAACTTCCCCAATTGGATGGAGAGTTCGAAGCGTCTGCCGTATCGATTCTTTCGAGCGACCTCCCTCCTGTGCCTCCCCATGCGGATGAGTACGCGACGCTGTCGATCGTGAACCCGGCAGGGTCTTCGACAACGACGGCATCTCCGTCGTTATTCAATGCCGGAAATGACGCAGCGACAACCGGGCATATAATAGACGGAAATGCCGAAAAGATGGAGGTGTCTTTGGCAACGATGAAGAATTGCTTGGGTGGGATTTGTATGGATTGCGAAGTGAGCGTCGCTCGCGTGCCCGAGTTGTCTCCCATCTTCCATTGCGCAAGCGGGATTGAATCTGAAGAGTTGTTGATATACTCAACCCACTCAGGGCCCGCGGTCGGAGCGAACATTATTTCGTTGATAAGCACTGAACGCGGAGAATAACCGACGAGAATTGTTTTTGCGGCGGTGTTATTCGTCGTATCCTCATCCCCGGCAAAATTTAGTTGAACGATCAGGCGGTGACTTCCCGGAGCGACGTTAGGATAGTTGAGTGTAAACGTGGTCGATTCCGCGGCGGCAAAGATGCGGACGATATCCAACTCATCGACTTTTTTTGCCGACGCACCGGGTAAATCCACATCCTTATCGTCGAATAGTTGAACGGAGAATGAAAAAGTACCGCCAAGCGCCCGGTTGGAGACGCCGACAAAGACCGTCACAGTTTGTCCGCTTCGGACCGTTGCGGGCTGGAGCTGAAGAGCTGTGATCGCAAGGTCGCGCTGTTTTTGAACCGTGATCTCTACATCATCGATACGCAATGTTCCCGTCGATCCGGTTCCGTTTCCCACCACGCGCCAACGGAAGCGCACGTTTGGACGGCCATTCAGGGATTGCGGCAGTGTGAAGCTCCGGAGGACGTAACTTGTGCTTCCCGGATTTTTCAGCGTATCGCCCAAAACGATAGCGGAAGAAGTATCGTTATCGAGCACCGCTTCAACGATCAACCCCGAATTATGGGATGATGTCCGCCGCTCACGGTACTCGAGCGACCCAACGATCATTCTGGTGAAATCGATTTGCGGCGAGAGGAGACTTTGAGCGACCTTTGCATCGGTCGTGACGACATCGTTCGGACTGCTGTACGGAGTCGAGGACGAAATGACAAAATCACCGGAGGCAGATTTATTCGTCGTTGAAATCCATCCCGTCGGCAAACCCGGCGCAGAAACAGTGTCAAATTGCTCGACATACGGAAACGACATATTCTGCGAGCGTAAAGAGAGAGGAAATAAAAGGGAAAACAATACAGCCGAGTACAACGCTTTGCGGATCATGAGGCCCCCCTGATGATTGTGGAAAACAGCTAGCGGTTTAAAGCAGGTCAATACCGAAGCGTGAAGGACGGCCTAGCGCTTCAGTTTCCCCTCGATTGTTGCAAGGAGCAGTTCGTTATCAAACGGCTTGGTGAGATAGCCGTCGATGCCCAGCCTCATACCGGCGCGTACGACGAATTCATCGTCGATTCCCGACATGAGAAGAAACGGGACTTTGTTGAAACGGGCATTATTCCGAATCTGGTTATAAAACTCAAAGCCGCCTTCTGTCGGCGAGGGGAACATGACGTCGGACAGAATAAGGTCGGGAGTTTGTTTCTCGAGGATCACCATCGCGTCGTGTATCGTCTCGGCGGTAAACACCATATATCCGTGTCTCCGAAGGATGGCCGCGTACGTCAAGAGGATCGTTCTTTCATCATCCACAATAAGAAGCGATTGGGCGGACGACGGCGCGCGTTTTGCTTCGAGAATTTTCGCCTGAGCACTGTTGTGTTCGTCCATCGTAATGCCGTAACGCTTGCGCATCAGTTCAAGGACACGTTCCTCGTTCTGGCTCACGACGCCGTCGTGCAAGACGATACGAAGAGCTTCGACGTACGCCTCGGTCTTGATCTCCTTTTCGAGTTGAGCGTGCTGTTCGTCGGTGATGTTGAATAGACTCCGTACTTTTTTCAATTCGGCAATTTCTTTTTCCGAAAGCATGCCGTCAAACCACATTTCGTTGAGGATCTCGCGGTACATCTTTACTCTTCCGTCCAAATCCGCGGGAGCTTCCTGCGGGAGCGGCTTCGGTGGAGGAGCCGGGATTGGCGGTGGCGCCGCTTGCGGCTGTGCTACCGGCGGAGGTGCGGGTGTGTCTGGAGCTTTTGGAGGTTGAGGCGGTGTTGGAGGAGGAGCCGCCGCAGCCGGACGAGGCGGCTGTGGATGAGGTGCAACCTTTGGCGCAGGCGGCTTCTTCATCATCATTTCGATGCTCTGCGAGTATGCCTGCGCAAAATGATTCGTCGGATCAAGGTTGAAGACCTTTGCGACCTGTTCCAGCGCCAGACGGTACTCCTGTTGCTGAATGAACTTGTCCGCTTCCTTCAGGAACTGAGAGATTAATTGGATCCTTCTGTCCAGCGAGAGCGCTTGCGTTTGGTTCCGCTGCTGAAGAACGGATTCCATTTTTTTCTGCCCCGCGTGGATCCGATCCATCATCGACCGGGCCTGATAATTATCGGCGTCGCTCTGGAGCACCCGTTCTGTTTCGATGAGCGCTTCGTCGTAACGCCCGCCAAGATAATGCTCTTCGGCAAGTCTCAGATGTCGGTAGATGCCTTCTCGAGAAAGTGTGGTCACGACGGGATTTTTTGCCGCATCCTCTTCCTTTTTCTGCAGCGAGCGAATTCGTTCTTGAAGCGTACGTCCCTGATAATTTTTCGGGTCGATCTGGAAGATGTACTCGACTTCGATCATCGCTTCCGAATAACGCCGCGAGCGGATAAAATCTTCCGCATTGCGAAGATGCTTGGCGATTTTTTCGAGTGTTGGATTCATGGTCGTGCTTCTCTTCCTGGAGAGGCTCTTTGAACGCGGAACTCAAAGAGACAAGGGGGCGTCCATAGGTGTATGAAGATAGAAAGACTATACCTTAATTTCAAGGTCGCTTGGAATGCGCGTTGTGCATAATGCGGCTCAAAAACGGCGTCCGGCGTTTGTTTTCTTAAGATTTTTTAACAGCAATAGAGATGAAATATTCATATTTTATTGACGTGGAGGTTTTCGAGCTGTTGCCCCTGTATTTCTTCAGCGTCATACCCATAGAACGCCCCGCTGCAAGGTACAGAAAAAGCGTCATTCCCGGAGAACGTATTGAAGAAGATCGCCGTCATTTTTGGGACGCGCCCCGACACTATCAAACTTGCCCCGATCATTCTCGCATTGAGAAGGGAGAAAAGATTTTTCACCATTGTGACAATCGCGACGGCCCAGCATCGCCATATGCTCGACCAGGTGCTCGACGTCTTTGACATCGCGCCGGATTATGATTTAAATATCATGCAGCCGAAGCAGTCCCTCGCAACGTTGACGCAGAACACCATCGTCGCGCTCGATGAGGTGCTTCAAAAAGAATTGCCGGACCTCGTCCTTGTGCAGGGGGATACGACGACGACGTTCGTCGGAGGTCTTGCCGCATTCTACAGGCAGATCCCGGTCGGGCATGTTGAAGCCGGCTTGCGCACGCACGATAAAGCGAACCCTTTTCCTGAGGAGATCAACCGGCGGCTCACGAGCTGCATCGCGGACATCCATTTTGCTCCGACTGACACAGCGCGGAAAGCGCTGCTTCACGAACACGTCGACCGTTCGAGAGTGTACGTGACGGGGAACTCCGTTATCGACGCGTTAAAGCTCTCCGTCAAAAAAAAATATGCCTTCGGCATTCATACGTTGAACCGTCTCACCGCAGAAAACAAACGGATAGTTCTTCTCACGATGCATCGGCGTGAAAACTGGGGCGAGCCGATGCGCAATGCATGCGAGGCGGTCAAAGAGCTTGCCGCACGATACCGCGGGATGAATTTTATTTTTCCCGTTCACCTTAACCCGCGCGTGCGTGAGGTCGTTTACGGCGTCCTCGGATCCATGAGCAATGTTTTTCTCATCGAGCCGCTCGATTATTTGGACTTTGTGAACCTCATGGCGCGGTCGTTTCTCATCATCACCGATTCGGGAGGAGTTCAGGAAGAAGGCCCGTCCCTCGGAAAACCGATTCTCGTGTTGCGGGAGGTCACCGAGAGGCCCGAGGCCGTCGACTTCGGCACCGTTAAACTTGTCGGTCTCGACAAAAAGAAAATACTGGATGCGGCAAAGAAACTCATCGAGAACAAAGCGGCGTACGCGGCAATGGCCTCTGCAACGAACCCTTACGGCGACGGCCGCGCCGCGCAAAGGACGGTCGCCATCATAAAAAAATATTTCGGTTACTCTCGAAGCATTATTCGCGAATTCAGACCACGGTAATTTCACAAAAGATGAAGAAATATATTCGATTTGCGTTCATCCTCACATCGATCGCAATCCTTTCGTTCCCCAGCGCCGGCCAAGACTATCCCCTCAAGAAAATTCTCATTCTCGTCGAAGGCAATTCCGAGCTGAAAAACTACGCCATGGGAGACGGGCGACAGCTTGCAGACCTCATGGGCCATTTCAACACGGCCGTCACGCTCAAAGGGGTGAACAAGTATTTCCCGGGCGAGCTGAATAATTTTGACTACACGTTCTACATCGGTTTCAACGGACGCGACCCGGTACCTTCACGGTTTACGGACGACGTCTTCATGACGAACCACCCCGTCATCTGGATGAACACCGGGATGATCGAGTTCTCGCACTCATACGACCTCCGTAAGAAATTCGGCTTTATCGTATCGACGCTCGACTCGCTCAACAATTTCGATTTTGTGAAATCGGGGAACAAGGTGTTCACGAAAGGGGAGCCGAACGCCAATATCATCGAAATTACGAACCATAAAATCGTCGACGTTCTTGCAGTCGCATACTCGTCGAAGACAAGGAGAGAAATTCCGTATATCGTTAAATCTAAAAATTTGATGTACATCGCCGACTCGCCGTTCGCGTCTGCGACCGAAAACGACCGGTACCTGCTTTTTGCCGACATGCTCCACGACATTCTCCACGAACAGCATGAAGAATCGCACTCGGCGCTTATCCGCATCGAGGATGTCGACCCGTTGCAAGACCCCGACCGGCTCCGCGACATTGCCGACATTCTTTCGTCGCGCGGGATCCCGTTCCTTGTCGGAGTCATCCCGTTCTACGTCGACCCGTCCGAAGGGATCCGCGTCAGTTTGTCCGATAAGCCGGATTTTGTCGATGCGATCAAGTATATGGTGAAGAACGGCGGGACGATCGTCATGCACGGCGTGACCCATCAGTACAAAGGAACGACCGCCGTCGATTTCGAATTCTGGGATGGAAGCACAAACAAGCCGATCAAGGACGAGACCGCAGAAGGGGACGCAAAACGGATCGAGATGGGGATCTCCGAATTTATGAAGAACGGCCTCTCGCCGCTTATCTGGGAGACTCCCCACTATACCGCGTCGTTCACGTTCTACAACACGATCTCAAAATATTTCAGCACGGCGATGGAACAGCGCCTCTCGATCGAAGACGCCGATTACAGCCAGTACTTTCCGTATATCATCAATAAAGACCTCTTCGGACAAAAGATCTATCCGGAAAACCTCGGGTACGTTCCGCTCAACCCGAACAAGGCCGAGAGCGAAGCGTACGTCCGGAACATCATCAAAAATGCAAAGACGAACCTCTATGTCCGCGACGGGTTCGCCTCTGTTTTCTTCCATCCGTTTCTCGACCTCGACCTCCTTAAACAACTGGTCGACGGAATCCAAAAACTCGGATACACATACATCGATCTGGGCGAGCAGAAAAATTGGGTCAAAACGAAAGACAGAATTATTCTTACGGGGAGCCAGAGTTACACCCTTCATCTCGACGACCAATATCTTTACGAATCCTATTTTGACCGCTCGGGGGAGATCAAAAGTAAATCCGTTTCGGACCACAGGATCAAAGGCCTTTTTACCAAATACATCGACTTGGAGCCCGGCGAGGTCTATAAAGCCGAGCCGACCGAGTTCCGCGAGCGCCCGCTCTCCTTTTTCGAAAAAACGGCGTACAACGTAGAGAAATTTTACGACAATGTTTTTGCGAAAGACGAAGCCTGGAACGACATCCGTCCCGTGATCCTCTGGAACCATCATGTGAAAGGGGCAGCGTTCCACGACGAATCGTCGCTGGCATCCGTCTTTCGTTCCGTCAACATCCAGGTCGACACGATTTTCGTCGGGCAGTCGATCGACCTCAAGCGGTACAACCTCCTCATCGCCCCCTACGCATTCATCGACTCGCTGAAGCAGACCGACTACGACCTCATCAGCGACTTTGTCCAAAATGGGGGAAATATTATCACCGACACGAAGAACGACCTAGCGGAGGCGCTCGGCATCAGTTTCACCAAGACGAGGGTCCGTGTCGGCAGGATACGCGACCGTTATTTTCCGGAAGAGCGGATCGTCTGGCGCTATCCCGAACTCGTGAGCAAATTCGAGACCGACGGCGTCGACGAGGTATTCTGTGTGGATGACGTCACGGAGACTCCAATGGTCATCGGAAAAAATGTCGGGAAGGGCAAACTCATTTTTTTCAATTCCCGTTTCGATTCGTATTCTCAGGGCGGCTACAGCCAGTATCCGTATTTGCTGGAGTATGTGAGGAAATATTTCCACCTCAGGCCGATTGTGCGGAGAGAGAACCTTGAAATGTACTTCGACCCGGGGTTCCGCAAAACCTACAGCATCGAATCGCTCGTCAAGCAGTGGGCAAGGGAAGGGATCCGCGTCGTTCACGTCGCGGGATGGAATCAGTTCCCCAAATATACGTACGATTATACGAGACTCATTACCCTTGCTCATGCGAACGGCATGCTTGTCTATGCATGGCTTGAGCCTCCCCAGGTGAGTAAAAAGTTCTGGGATGAACATCCGCAGTGGCGCGAGAAAAACTATAAAGGCGACGATATCCCTCCGATGTGGAGGTACGCAGTTGCGTTGGAGGACGACAGCTGTCTCGCGGCGATGACCGAGGAGTATACGAAGATTCTCAACGCATACGATTGGGACGGAGTGAATCTTGCTGAACTCTACTTCGAAGCGGGTAAAGGGTTTGACAATCCGCTCATCTTTGCTCCGATGCATCCCTCAGCCCAAAAAGAAGTGAAGAAGAAATACGGGTTCGACCTCGCAGCGATCTTCAACCCGCAATCCCCTTTTTATTGGAAGACCAATCCATCGGCAAAAAATGCAGTCGTCGAATACCGGGTGGAGCAACTGACGAAAGCTTATGAGACATTTCTCACGGCCTTCGCGGATATTGCACACGGAAAGCCCGGCTTCCAGACAATCGTTACTGCGATGGACAGTTACGGATCGCCCGAGTTACGCGAATATCTTGGCGTCGATATGGGGCAAGTGATCGCACTCCAGAAGAAATACGGCTTTGTTTTGCAGGTTGAAGACCCGGAAAACCTCTGGTCGACCGACCCCGGCAGGTACATTGAAATAGGAAAACGATATGCGTCCATGATCGGCGACGAAGACAAGCTTTCGCTCGACCTCAACATCCTCAGTTTCCGGAAGAAGGAAAGCATCACGCCTTTCCCGACGCTGATCCAAACCGGTACAGAAAGTTTCGATCTTGTGAATGCCGCAGCGCTGGGCGCGCCGAGAGTAACGATCTATTCCGAGTCGAGCGTCAACCCGCAGGATATGAGCTTCTTTGCGAACGCCCTCGCGGCGCGTGTCCACTATACCTACACGGACGACGGGTACACGCTCACCTCGCCGTACTCGGTCGAATGCCGGATGCCGAAAACAGTTTCGGAAATCGATGTCGACGGCGTCGCGTTGTCGCCCTTTGGTGAGAATTCGTACATGATTCCGGCCGGAGAACACCACATCACGCTCGACCGGAAGCCGGCAAACACGTTTTCAACCCATGAATTGCAGGCAAAGATCATGTCCTTTACGGGGAACATACTCTCGTCTTCTCACGGCCTGCGCGATATCACCTTCGAATACCAATCGGACACCCGCGCGATCGCCACATTCAATGTTGCCCCATCCTCGGTTACAGTGGATCAAGAGGACTACCCGTTCACAGTCATGAGGGGGAACGACTGCTTTAGCATTTTCTTACCCCCTGGGCAGCACGCCGTCGAGCTCACTGCCGGGGATCAGTTTTCGTTCGGCGTTAATGTGACGAGCCTCTGGTCAACCACCGCCATCGTAATTTTTGGCTTCCTTGCGGTGACGTCGCTCTTTTTGATGTACATCATGCTCAAAGTCGTCAAACGCAATTATGCATCGAGAAAGGCTGCCTAATTATGTCGGTACTCGAAGTCGATCTCAGTTTTTTGTTCGTCATCGCCGTCATCCTTATCTGGTTCATGATCGCCTACCAGTTTGTCCTTACCGTGTTCGGGTTTATCAATTATGTCAAGTCGATGAAAGAAAAAAACGAGGTCGACGGCGAGAGCTTTGAATTCCCCACGTGCGCGGTACTTATTCCTGCCCACAACGAAGAGAAAGTTATCGGCGCCACGATCGCCTCGATGTTGAAGCTGAATTATCCGCGCAATAAACTCCGCATCATTGTTGTCAACGACGGCTCGACCGACGCTACAAAGGAGATCATCCGGAAATATGCCAAGCAGGACAAAAGAGTACAGCTGTTCGACGTGCCGAAAGGCGAGGGTGGAAAGGGGAAATCGCGGGCTTTGAACCTCGGCGTAAAAAAGGTGAAAGCCGATGTCATTGCGATCTTCGACGCCGACAATACGCCCGACGAAAATTCTCTCCGCTACCTTGTCGCTCAATTGTTGCTCCATAAAGAATTGGGCGCCGTGATAGGAAAATTTAGAACGGTGAATAAAGCGCACAATTTGTTGACGAGGTTCATCAACATCGAGACGTTGAGCTTCCAATCGATGCTTCAAGCGGGCCGTTGGCAGATGCATAATATCGCTACGCTTCCCGGTACGAATTTTGTCATCTGGAGATCCCTCATTGAGCAGCTTAATGGGTGGGATGAAGAAGCGTTGACGGAAGATTCAGAACTGAGCATCCGCATTTACGAAGCAGGCTACAAGATCAAATATATTCCTTACGCGATCACATACGAACAGGAACCCCAGGAATGGAAGGTGTGGATCAAACAGCGCATGCGGTGGGTTCGCGGGAATAATTATGTCGTCTCAAAATTTTTGAGACACATCCCGAACTTCAAAAACAAACGTCTTGCGTTCGACCTCCTCTACACTTTAGCGCTCTATTATGTTTTCTTTGCTGCGATCATCATTTCGGACATTCTCTTTATTCTTAGCGGGCTGAGCCTTGTCAGCATCTCTCTTCCGGGTCCGTATACGACCGTCTGGATAATGGCGTTTTTCCTTTTTCTCTTCGAGATCATGCTGGCAATTTCCTATGACAATGAAGACACCTTACCAAGAATCGGACTTCTTATCCTGATGTATTTTTCTTATTGCCAGCTTTGGATCTACATTGTTATTAAAGCGGCCTATGCAGATTATGTCAGCAAGGATCAGCGGAAATGGGAAAAGACCGTACGATTTGACGTTGACGCGGTTCCCAAATAGGTTGCAGTCACCGGCATTTTCTTCATCCCCCAACCCTCCCAGTTCTATCGTAAGCGCTTCCCGGCTTCAGTTGTTACCCCCATTCTATAATAATTTCTCTAAAAACTGAAACATTTCGGTTTTTTGATCGTTATTATTGACCATGAGTTAGTAAATAAAACCCAGTTTATTTTTTGCTTGACTTTATTGCCAAGTTTGAGTATACTAGTATAAATTTACTGACTTATAGTTATTAAATTTATTGGAGTCAATAATGGGAATTACTGAGAGAAAAGAGCGCGAAAAAGAACATAGAAGAGAAGAGATCATCGATGCAGCCCAGAAGATCTTTTTTCAAAAAGGACTATTAGTTGCCACAATGGACGAAATCGCAGAGGCGGCAGAATTAAGCAAGGGAACATTATACCTCTACTACAAAAGCAAAGAAGACTTATACCTTGCCGTGATGCTGCGAGGCACCGAAGTTCTTGCAGATATATTCGGAAAAGTTCTTTCTAAAGACCACCCAACTCTAAAGACGATCGCAAACCTGGGTGAGGCATATTACGAATTTTTCAAAGAGCACCGCAATTACTTTCGGATGTTTTATTTTTTCGAGAACCCTCAATTTCATAAACAAGTATCTCCCGAGATGCTCCAATCGTGTTCCGGAGAAAACCAGAAGGTCTGGAAGCTTGTGATCGACCTTATCCAGCGAGGGATCGATGAAGGCGTGATACAGCGCGACATCGACCCTAAACAGGCAGCGGTAATTCTCTGGGCAAGTTCGAATCACCTTATGCGCCAAATGGACCGGGAAGACACATATTGGCACGACGTCATGGGAATCGATCTCGAGGCTGCTTTTCGGAAAGCCAACGCGATGATTCTCGAGTCGATGATGACCGAGGACGCGAAAGTCCGCTTTCATGAACTAGTCCCATGATCGTTTACAAAAAATGACGCCATCGATCGGTCGACAATATTTATCCGTCACAATCGTCTCACAGAACAAAAACAAGTACACGCAATACTATGGCTGAGGAGAGAGTCACAATGAAGTTCCGCATAAGATTCTTGTTCGTCATTACATCGCTTTTGGTTGCGGGCTCCGCTCGCGGTGAAGAGAAAATGTCTCTTACACTTGACCAGGCGATTCAAATCGGACTGGAAAAAAGCAAATCGATCCATGCGTCGCTCATGAGCGTTCAGTATGCAGATTCAAGATCGAGCGAGGCGAATGCATTGATGCTGCCGTCCGTAAAATTCAGCGGCGCGTATGCACGGTTGAGCGATATTCCACCGACGCAGGTTTCGCTCTATCCTCTTATTCCGGACCCTATCACACTCTCTCCGTCCGTCGTCAACAATTACAATCTCAAGGTGACAGTGCAGCAGCCGATATTTACCGGCTTCAAGTTGCAGCGGAACGCCGATATTGCAGAGTATAACGCGAGCTCAGCCCAAAAAGATTTTGAGAAAGATAAAAGCGATCTCATCTACAATATCAAAAATGCGTACTGGAACCTTACTCAGGCCATCGAGCTCCAAAAAGTTGTCGATGAAAATGTGGAACAGATGGAAGCCCATCTTAAAGACGTCCAAAGCTGGCAAGGTCAGGGGATGATCACTGTAAACGACGTGCTGAAAGTCCAGGTACAGCTTTCAGATGCGGAGCTTCGCCAAATCGATATGAAGAACAATGTTCAACTTGCAAAGATCAGTTTTAACAGTCTCCTGGGGCTTCCGTTGGATACAGCTGTCGACCCTGTTACCAACATCAAACATGAGCCAAAATCTTTTGGCGACCTCACTACACTTGTTCAACAAGCAATGGACCGGCGGCCAGAATTGAAATCGATGGAATATAAGGTCAAAGCGGGAAACGCCGCGGTCGCGATCGCTCAGTCGAATTGGTTCCCGCAAGTGTACTTTACGGGGAATTACTATTCCTCGCGCCCGAACCAGAGATTTTTTCCGGCGGAGGACGTTTTTAAAGATACGTGGGACGTTGGGATAGGGGTCTCCTTTGACATCTGGAATTGGGGAACGACGGTTCACCAGACAGACCAGGCGAAGGCGCAGCTCTCGCAAGCGGAAGACGGCCTTGCGCAGTTGAAGGACGGCGTGACATTGGACGTGACGCGGAATTACCTTAACCTCCACAGGGCGCAGGAGCGGATCATTGTTGCCGAAAAAGAAGTGAGCCAGGCGGAAGAAAACTACCGCGTCACCGATGCAAAATTTAAACAAGGGTTGGCGCTCAATACGGACCTGCTCGACGCCGAGGTCGCATTGCTGCAGGCCAAAACGAACTATACTCAATCGCTCGTCGACTATGAGGTTGCGGAAGCGGGGCTGGAACGGGCGATCGGTGAATAACGATTTTGATTTGACCATTTATATCTATCTCTTAAAGGGAGCTTAATATGAAAAAGACAAAAGTTATCGCCGGCGCGATCATCGTTCTGGCGCTGATCGTTGCCGTCCTCTTGAACAACAAATCGAAGATGCAAGCGAAATCGGAGAACGACATTGCAAAGTTTCTGCCCGTCACGCTCGCGACCGTGGAAAAAAAGCAACTCTCGGAAGATTTTACATTGACCGGCACGATCGCCGCGAATAACGATGTTGCCGTTCTTTCCGAAACGGACGGACGGGTAACAAAAGTATTTGTGGAGATCGGCGACCATGTCAAAGCCGGCGAGGTGCTTGTGCAGTTAGACGATGAAATGAAGAAGGCAAATTACGACGCCGCGGAAGTAAGCTATGAAAAAATGAAGAAGGACCTCGAACGGTATACAAAGATGTTCAAAGAAGGCTCCGTCTCAGACATCCAACTCGAGACCGCGAAACTGGGTTATCAATCTGCCGAAGCGCAGTACATCATCGCCCGGAGGCAATACAACGATGCAAAAATCAAGACGCCGATTTCCGGTATCGTAACGTCGCGGCCGGTGGGCGTTGGAGCGACGGTGCAGAAGAATAACGTCATCGCGAATGTTGTCGATATCTCGACGCTCAAAGTGAAGCTCAATGTCGCTGAAGAGGACGCGTTCAAATTGAAAGTGGGCGACCCTGTCGACGTGTCGACCGACGTTTATCCGGGCATCACGTTCCGGGGAACCATCGAAACGATCAGCGATAAAGCGGACGAAGCGCATACATATCCGGTTCAAATCAAACTCGCGAATAATGCTACTCATCCGTTGAAGGCGGGGATGTTTGGACGCGTTTCTTTTATTTCTATAACGTCGGGCAAAGTGCTTGCTATTCCCCGCGAAGCGCTTCTCGGCAGCACGAAAAACGCGCAAGTGTTTGTGGTGGATCAAGGCGTTGCGCATCTACGCGATCTGGTTGTTGGAGCTGAAGTAGGTACAAATCTCGAAGTCCTGTCCGGGGTGAAAGAGGGTGAGCAAGTGGTGTTGAGCGGTCAAAACAATCTCAAGGATAACGTTGCTGTCACGGTAGTGAAATAACACGACGGCGTTCTATGCCGCCATATCTATTTGGAGAAGATGAAACATGACATTGACTGAACTGTCCATCAAGCGCCCCTCGCTCATCGTGGTGATTTTCGCCGCGCTCGGCGTTCTCGGCCTATACTGTTACACTCAGCTGAAATATGAGCTGCTTCCCAAGATCTCTTCCCCCTACGTGACGATCACGACGATCTATCCTGGAGCATCGCCCAACGAAGTGCAGACATCCGTTACAAAGCTCATCGAAGACGCCGTGTCCGGCATCGATAAGGTGTCGGCGGTCTATGCAACATCGTCCGAGGGAGTCTCTTTCGTCAATATCGAATTTCTGCAATCCGCCGACGTCAATGTCGCGCTGCAGGATGCGCAACGGAAAGTGAACGAGATCTCGTACAACCTTCCCGACGGAGCGAAGACACCGACGGTCACAAAATTCGCGCTCGACGAACTTCCTGTCATGCGCATGGGAGCGACGAGCTCGATGCCGAGCCGCGAGTTTTACCAGTTCCTCAAGGACCGCATTCAACCGCGTTTGTCGAAAGTCCCTGGCGTTGCGCAGATCACGCTCGTCGGAGGAGACCAGCGTGAGATCAGGATCAATGTCGACGCGCAGAAACTCCGGTCGTACGGCTTGTCGATTCTTCAGGTCGTGCAGGCAGTGAAGTCCTCGAATCTCGATTTCCCCACCGGTAAAGTGGAAGAGGGCGAGACTCAATACATTGTCCGCATCGCCGGAAAATTTGCCACCGTAGACGATGTGCGCAACCTTGTTATCGCACAATCGAAGCAGGGGGGCGACATCACTCTCTCCGACGTGGCTGAAGTGCAGGACGGCGAAAAAGATTTTACCACGCTGAGCCGCATCAACGGGATCACGTCGGTCGGATTGCTGATCCAAAAACAAAACGATGCCAACGCCGTCGAGGTGAGCGAATCGATCCGGGCCGAACTGCCGAAGATAGAAGCGGAATACAAAAACGTCAATTTGAAATTCGACATTGCTCAGGACGGTTCAACGTTCACAAAAGACGCCGCGGACGCCGTAAAACACGATTTGACGCTGGCAATTTTTCTTGTGGCGCTCGTCATGCTCGGTTTTCTCCACAGCATCCGCAACTCGATCATTGTCATGATCGCAATACCGGCGTCGATGGTGTCGACGTTCATCGGGATGTACGTTTTCGGAATGTCGTTGAACCTCATGACCCTGCTCGGACTGTCGCTTGTCGTTGGCATTCTGGTCGACGATTCGATCGTCGTCCTTGAGAACATCTATCGCCATCTCGAGCATGGCGAAGAGAAACGGAACGCCGCTATCAAAGGACGGAACGAAATCGGCTTCGCGGCGCTCTCGATCACGCTCGTGGACGTTGTGGTGTTCCTTCCCTTATCGCTGGTGTCCGGCCTTGTCGGCAACATCATGCGCGAATTCGCGTTGACGGTCGTTTTCTCGACCCTCATGTCGCTTTTTGTCTCATTCACGATTACGCCCCTGCTCGCCTCGAGGTTTGCGAAACTCGAACGGCTCACCGACAGGACGATCTTAGGTAAATTCGCGGTATGGTTCGAAGGAATGTTCAAGAAGCTCTCGGATGAGTACGGCAAAATTCTCCGATGGAGCTTGCACCATCGAGCCAGGATCATTCTTCTCGCGGTAGCGTTATTCCTTGCTTCGCTCTCGCTCGTTCCTCTCGGCTTTATCGGGTCGGAATTCATCGCGGTCGCAGACCGCGGGGAGTTCACTGTCACGCTCGAGCTTCCGCCCGGTTCGACGTTCGACAACACGAACTTTGTGACGCAGAAGGTTGAAAAGATTGTTTCCGAGATTCCTGAAGTGAAAAAAATGTTCGTCAACGTCGGCGCATCGAGCGAAGGATTGTTGGGGCAAACGTCGAACAACAATTCTGAATTGAACGTGACGCTCGTGCCGCAGGACCAGCGCTCCCGTTCGACCGACGATATCGCCGCGGAGATCAAAGCAAAGACGGCGGAGATCCCCGGTGTCAAGGTCCGCGTGAACCCGATCGGCTTATTCGGGACGGCAAACCAAACGCCGATCCAGCTCGTCGTCAGCGGGACAAACTACGACGATGTCCGGGCTGCCGCGTCAAAAATTGCAGACGTTGTGCGGACCGTACCGGGAACGGCCGATGTACGGCTTTCATCGGAAGAGGGGAAGCCGGAAACGCGCGTCGAGATCGACCGCCAGCGAATGGCGGCGTTCGGATTGACGCTTGCCGACGTCGGCTCGACGCTGCGGGTTGCGTTGGACGGCGACGACGATTCTAAGTTTCGCGAGGGAACGACGGAGTACGACATGCGCATCGTCCTCGATAAATTCGACAGATCCAAAACGGCGGACGTGGGCGGCATCACCATTCTCAACAGGAAGGGCGAGTTGGTGGAGTTGAAACAATTCGCCAACATTTATCAGACGACGGGACCGACCAAACTGCAAAGACAGGACCGGAATTTTTCCGTGACCATCTTTTCGCAGGCAGTCGGCCGCCCGAGCGGAAGTATTGGCGCCGATATCACGAAAGCGTTAAAAGGAGTCGTGCCTCCCGGCATCCAGATCAGTTATTTGGGAGATTTAAAAAATCAGGCGGAGGGTTTTGGCAGCATGGGTATTGCTCTGTTTGCCGCGATCTTGTTTACGTATCTGATCATGGTCGCTTTGTATGATTCGTACGTCTATCCATTCGTAGTATTATTCTCGATACCCGTTGCGATCATCGGCGCATTGCTGGCTCTGGCGCTTACGATGAAGGCCCTCAGCATCTTCTCGATGCTCGGCATCATCATGCTCGTCGGGCTTGTAGGGAAGAATGCGATCCTTCTTGTCGACCGCACGAATCAAATGAAGGAAGAGCGCAACATGCCGACGTATGATGCTCTGCTCGAAGCGGGCGAGACGCGGCTTCGGCCGATTCTGATGACGACCGTAGCGATGGTATTCGGTATGCTTCCGATCGCCACGAGCTCGGCGGCGGGTGCGGAATGGAAGTCCGGCCTCGCGTGGGCGCTCGTTGGCGGTTTAACGAGCTCGCTGCTTCTTACGTTAGTGCTTGTTCCCGTTATGTATACTTATGTCGACGCCTTGAAGGTGCGCGTGCCGGCACTGTTCAAACACATCCCGCTGCTGCCAAGGTTTCGCACGAGGAAAAAAGAAGTTGAGATCCATGCAGAACTGCAGCCGGAGTGATGCCTCTCTTGAGGTCGCGCATCAGGATATAGTTTTTCTTCTCGAGAAATTCTCCAGTACAAACTCCCCTCCTCGCAGAGGAGGGGCAGGCCACCTTGACATCCCTTCAATTTATCAGTACCTTTTAACCACACAAAAGATTTATTCACCAAAACCAAGCGGATCGTTTTCCCGCTTTTTGTGTCTTTATTCACTCTTAAAGAATGATTCCCCGCTTCAATGGCCATTGAAAAGGTAAAAGAAAGTCTCACGAGAATCGACACGCTCGACTCGATCCCGACAACGCTTCCGGTGCTGCCGCTTCGAGATGTTGTCATTTTTCCGTATATGATCTTTCCCGTTCTCGTCGGACGGGAATCCTCCCTTCGCGCGGCAAATTTCGCGCTCGAAAACGATAAGTATATTTTCCTGGCAGCGCAGCAAGACCCGTCGATCGACGAGCCCGGGGCCGACGACATTTATAAAGAAGGGGTTGTCGCAAAGATCATCCAGATACTCAAACTCCCGAACGGGTTATTGAAGATCCTCGTCGACGGGACGGTGCAGGCGACGATCACAAAATTTTTGACGAACGAGAAATACCTTCAGGCGGAAATTCAGATCCATGTCGACGTTCCCGAGGAAAATACGGAGATGGATGCCATTATCCGTCATGCTTCGACGCTCTTTACAGAATACGTCCGTGCAAACAGAGCGATCCCTCCCGAAGTCCTTTCCGCGTATGAGAACATCAAAGATGCGCAACGCCGGCTCTATTATATAGCGGCGAATATCGTCCAGAATGTCGAGGTAAAACAAAAGATCCTCCGCATTCACAGCACGCGCGAGCAGTTCATGGAGATCATCCGCATCCTCAACAGCGAGATCAGCATGCTGAAGATCGAGCGGGAGATCGATTCGAAAGTCCACGACAATATCCAAAAGTCGCAGCGCAAGTTCTTCATCCAGGAACAGATCAAAATTCTTCAGGACGAGCTCGGCGACGACGAGTCCTCTCCGGAGCTGGCGAAGATCAAGAAGGATATCGAAAAAGCAAAGATGCCGAAGGAAATCTTTGCCAAGGCGATGGAGGAGTTCAACAAACTCAAGAAAACTCCGGCAATGTCTCCAGAATTCACCGTGACACGGAATTATCTCGATTGGCTGACAGGCGTTCCCTGGCATCGCAAGACGAAGGACAACCTCAAAGTCGAGCATGTGAAAGGGATCCTCGACGAAGACCACTTCGGGCTTGAAAAACCCAAAGAGCGAATTCTCGAGCATATCGCCGTCCTCAACATGGTGAAAGAAATGAAGGGACAGATCCTCTGTTTTGTCGGTCCTCCCGGAGTTGGCAAGACCTCTCTCGCAAAATCGATCGCACGCGCGCTCGGAAGAAAATTCGTCCGCATCTCGCTCGGCGGCATCCGTGACGAAGCGGAGATCCGGGGCCACCGGAGAACGTACATCGGCTCGATGCCGGGCAAGATCATCCAGTCGATGAAACGCGCCGGGGTGACGAACCCGCTCTTATTAATGGATGAAGTTGACAAGATGAGCATGGATTTTCACGGCGACCCGGCATCGGCGCTTCTCGAAGTGCTCGACCCCGAGCAGAACAATACGTTCAACGATCATTACCTCGACGTCGATTACGACCTCTCACACGTGATGTTCATTACGACGGCGAACGTGCGTCACACCATTCCGCTTCCGCTTCAGGACAGGATGGAAATCATCGAGCTGTCGAGTTACCTCGATTTCGAGAAGCGGGAAATCGCAAAGCGTCACATCATCCCCAAGCAAATGGCCGAGCACGGTTTGAAAGGGAAGGACATCACGATCAGAGACGAGGCGATCAACAAGATCATTCAAGAGTACACGCGCGAAGCCGGCGTTCGAAACCTCGAACGCGAGATCGCTTCGGTATGCAGAAAGTCGGCGAAGGAGATCGTTCTCGGCAAACAGACGAACGGACACAAAAACGGCTCCGTGAAAAAGAAAACGCATGCGCCGATCGTCGTCGATGCCGCACGGATCGAAAAATATCTCGGCGTCCCGAAATTCCGGTCGCGTGCAGCCGAACGAAAACCGCGCGTCGGTTCCGTCACCGGCCTGGCATGGACGAGCGTCGGCGGAGAAATTCTTCAGGTCGATGTGACGATGATGCGGGGGCCGGAACGGTTAACGCTCACCGGACAGCTTGGCGATGTGATGAAAGAATCGGCGCACGCGGCGCTGAGTTACATCCGTTCAAACGCAAAAAAATTAAAGCTCAATCCGGATTTTTTCTCGAAAAAAGAAATTCACATTCATCTGCCGGAAGGAGCGATACCGAAAGACGGTCCGTCTGCCGGCATTTCCATGGCGATGGCGATGGTTTCGGCGATCAGCGGGAAGGCAGCACGGAGCGACATCGCAATGACCGGCGAGATCACGCTCCGCGGCAATGTGTTGGCGATCGGCGGGCTCAACGAAAAACTTCTCGCCGCGAAACGGAGCGGCATAAAAACGGTCCTCATCCCAAAGGAAAACGAGAAGGATCTGGTCGAAATTCAGGAAAAAGTAAAAGATGGCCTGACGATCGTGCCCATTGAAAAGATCGAGGATGCGTTGAAGTTTGTGTTCGGGGGAAGGTAGGTCGTAAGTTATAAGTTTTACGATACATGTTTTACGTTATAAGTTATAAGCTTTACGTATTACCTAAAACTTATAACGTAAAAATCTTCCACATTTCCATCATTCATCATTCTTAATTCATAATTCTTAATTGCCCTCAATGCCGTATCAAGTCACAGCACGCAAATGGCGACCGATGGTGTTCGAAGACGTCATCGGGCAAGGGCATGTCACCAACACGCTGAAGAACGCGTTGGCGACAAACCGGCTGGCGCATGCGTTTATTTTTTGCGGCGGACGTGGATGCGGAAAAACGACGACTGCCCGCATTCTTGCCAAAGCGGTCAATTGCCTTCATCCAAAAGACTCGAACCCGTGTAACGCGTGCGAGGTATGCGAAGAGATAACGAACGGACGCAGCCTCGACGTCATCGAAATCGACGGCGCTTCGAACCGTGGCGTCGACGAGATCCGCAACTTGAGGGAATCGGTCCGTTACGCTCCCGCGCGGGGCAAGTATAAAGTCTACATCATCGACGAAGTGCACATGCTGACGAAAGAAGCGTTCAACGCGCTTCTCAAGACGCTGGAAGAGCCCCCGCCGCACGTGTTGTTCATCTTTGCAACGACGGAGGTTCATAAAGTTCCTGCGACGATCCTGTCGCGATGCCAGCGCTACGATTTCCGCCGGATCACGGTGGATGATATTATTTCCCGCCTGCGATTCATCGCCAAAGAAGAGTCGATCGCGATCGACGACGATTCACTCCTCATCGTCGCTAAAAAGGGGGATGGATCGATGCGCGATGCGCAAAGCATCTTCGATCAGGTCGTGTCGTATTGCGGAGAGACGATCACTGCGCAGCAGATCACGACGTTGTTGAACGTCGTCGACCAGGAATTCTTCTTCCGCGTGACCGACACCATCACGGCGCACGACACGCAAGCGGGTCTTGGGCTCGTCGATGAAATTGTGCGCAACGGTTTCGACCTTAAAGATTTTCTCTCGGGCCTCACCGAACATCTCCGGAATCTTCTTATCGCGCGAACGACACAATCCGTGCAGATGATCGAAGTCTCGGAGGTCTACCGAAAGCGCTACGCGGGCGATGCGTCGCGGTTCAGCGAGCAGGATCTTTTGCGTCTCATCAAGCTGACGACAGACCTGGAATCATCTATTCGTTATAGTTCGCAGCCGCGTTTCAAGCTCGAGGTGGGCATCATTCAGATGACAAAGTTGGAACAGTCTCAGAGGATCGACGACCTGCTTCTTCGCCTTGAAGAGTTGAAAAAAAAAATTAGCTCAGGGAATGGGCCGACAACATCCGCGAGGAGCGTGCCGGCATCGATTTCCACCGCATACGAAGCAAAGGAAGCGCCCGGCTCTGCTTCGGCAGGGAAAAGCCATGAATTACCTCGATTTTCAGCCGCTATTCAAAGCTCGGAGCCCCCACCCGTTCCGAATGGCCGGGATGCCGGCGCATCCATAACAGTATCGCTCGAGCACATTCGCCAGGAATGGCCTCGGCTTGTCGATGATGTGCGGAAGAAAAAAATTTCAGTAGGGACGATGTTGGGTGAAAGCTCTCCAATAAATATTGAGGATGGAACTCTCCTCATCGCATGCCCCGACGATTTTCATTTTTCGTCGCTCAAGCGAAATCAAATTTTTTTGACTGAGGCTGTCAATGCATTGCTTGGAACAAAACTTCGCATCGAACCGGTGCTGAAGCCGCCGGTGGCAGCCGCTCCGGCAACACAACCTCCGCCGGAAAGAAAAAAACCTGCAGCGGACGAGCCCCGCTCGACACAAACCCCATCATCACAAGAACATCCCGTTGTCGAAACGCTCTACAGAGATTTTGGTGCAGAACGGATTTCTTAGCGTGATTTTTCAAGAGCGCCCGGTTTACGTATGAAAACGATCGGATGTGTATTTCTCCTCCTCCTTGCCTCCTTCCGTCTCGAAGCGCAGCAAAAGCTTCTCATCCCGATGGATTTGAAACAAACGGACCATCTTAAGGCGTACGGGATTGCCTACTGGGCGCTTGAGCGTGGAATCCAGATCGATTGGCTGCTGAATTACCGGGGAGGGTCGTTCATGCTCAACGGCATTTCGGCGGCGACCGAATGTCTCGTCCGCGGGGTTGCGTTCGAAGAACTCAGCGACGCCGCGGCGGCGCAGATCTACGCCGAGGTCGAAAGCGAAAACAACAACATGGACGCTGTCCGCCTCGAGAAAGCGCCGAAGATTGCCGTTTACATTCCCCCCGATTTTAAGCCGTGGGACGACGCAGTGACGCTCGTCCTCGACTATGCGGAGATCCCGTACACCAGAGTGTGGGACGACGAAGTACTGCAGGGGAAGCTCTCAGAATTTGATTGGCTGCATCTTCACCATGAAGACTTCACGGGACAATACGGAAAATTTTATGCGACGTACCGCAACGCGCCATGGTACATCGAGCAGCAGATCACGTACGAGCGAAAAGCGCATGAGCTCGGGTTTAAAAAAGTCTCCGAAGAAAAAAAAGCAGTTGCGCGGGCGATCAAAGCGTACGTAGCGGGAGGAGGCTTTATGTTCGCGATGTGCTCGGCCACCGATACTTTCGATATCGCGCTTGCAGCCGAGAATGCCGACATCTGCGACGTTATGTTCGACGGCGACCCTCCGGACCCCGATGCGCAGAAGCGCCTCGATTTCTCGAAAACGTTTGCGTTCCAGAACTTCACGCTGGAAATGAACCCGATGCGGTACGAATACTCCGACATCGATATTCCCCCAAGCGACCCCGTTCCGATCAGGGATCCGAACACCGATTACTTTACGCTCTTCGAATTTTCCGCAAAATACGACCCGGTGCCGACGATGCTGACGCAGGATCACGTCAATATTATCAAAGGGTTCATGGGGCAGACGACGGCGTTTAAGAAAAGCCTTATCAAGCCGAGCGTCACGATCCTGGCGGAACGCGAAGGGACCGAAGAAGTGAAATACATCCACGGAAACTATGGGCGGGGGACGTTCACATTTTACGGCGGACACGACCCCGAGGCCTATCAACATGCCGTGGGCGATCCGCCGACAGATCTGAGCTTGCATAAGAATTCTCCGGGCTACCGGCTGATCCTTAACAATATTCTTTTCCCGGCCGCAAAGAAAAAGCAACAGAAGACGTAATGCCGCCGATGGAATTGCTTTGAAGAGACAACCCGGTTTAATGTCCTGACATCAGGACGACGCGCCGGGATGTTCATGGTCGCTTACAACCTTGCTGGTAAATCGCCGCAGCGATTATCGGCGGGGGTTTCTGCGTTTATAAAGGAGAAATTTTGCTTTCTGACATAAAAAAAAGAATTTTCACATCCCCACAATTCAAACAGCTAAGCGTTGTCGAGGCGACCCCATCGAGCCCGGTGACGCTTCGCGGCCTCGCCGGATCACTATGGGCGTTTGTCGCGGCCTGCTTGTACGAAGAATACCATGAACAAATTCTCGTCATAGTACCGGAGAAAGACACCGCCGAGAAGCTGCGCGACGACTGCGCTCAGTTGATCAGCGAAGCGGACGTCAGGCTTTTCATTGTCGAGTCGTCCCACGTCGCACAACCGCTCGATATGACCTCCGCGATCAGTCAAGTCGAAACCCTGAAGGCGTTGTCCGCTCAGCTGCCCGGCGTCTATGTGACACACGCCTCCGCGCTTGCTTTCGGCGTTCCCTCCAAAGAGCGATTTACTCAAACGATGATCCAGCTTACCGCCAACGCTGAAACAGGCTTCGAAGCGCTTCTCGCCAAGCTTGCAGAACAAGGTTTCGAGCGGAAGCCGTTGGTAGAATCGTACGGCGATTTCGCCGTGCGAGGCGGCATTGTCGACATTTTTCCCTTCATCGGTGAAAACCCCGTGCGCCTGGAGTTTTGGGGCGATACCATCGAATCGATCCGGGAGTTCGATGTGATCTCTCAGCGGTCGATCCGCGAGCTTCAGGGCGTCACTATCGTTCCCGACATTTCAAAGAACGCAGGGGAAAATTCTTCACGGGATGGGCAACCAGTGCCCGATGCCGGAGGACGTGTTCCGCTTACATCGCTATTTGGGCAGAGGACGCTGCTGCTGTGTGAAGATGTTCACCAGCTCGAAAAGGAAATTCGTGAGCTTGAATCGGAAGGCGCCTCAATCGAGTACCGGTTCGAGGACATCGAAAAACATCTGAACGCCCTCCCTTCATTTGTCCATGAAGTAATCGAAAAATCGTCGCAAACCGCGGGGATTGATTTTCATTCCTCACCGCAGCCCCCGACCAACGGGAGCGTTACGATACTCATCGACCAAGTGAGAAAGCTGGCCAAGAAAGAATACGACGTTGTCGTGATGTCGGACACTCCCGAAGAATCCAAAAGAATTAAAGAACTGATCGAAGAGTCACAGAATCAGCGCGAACACCTTCCCGGAATGGAAGAAATTCCGGAGAATGACTCAGAGGAAGTCGAAAGCGAAGCGTCGGATCGAGAGCCGTTTCCGTCTCTCGAATACATCTCTGAAACCCTTCACTCCGGTTTTGTGTATCCGTCTGCGCACATTGCGTTGTTCACTGAGCACGAAATTTTTGGACGGATTAAACGTCGGGGACTCTCGAAACGCCGACGCTTCAAAGGAATTTCGCCGAAGGAATTGTTCGCACTGCGGCGCGGCGACTTTGTCGTACATATCGACCATGGAATAGGGAAATTTCTGGGCCTGCAAAAAATATCCATCCGAGGGACGGAACAAGAGGCTGTCAAGCTTGAGTATGATGAAAAGGGAATTCTCTTTATCAATTTGGATTATGTCAACCGCATCCAAAAATATTCTTCCGCCGAAGGCCATACGCCAAAGCTGAGCAAGCTCGGAAGCGGCGAGTGGGAAAAACTCAAAGCGCGGGCGAAAAAGAAAATAAAGGATATCGCCCGTGATTTAATTCTGCTCTACGCAAAAAGAAAGAGCGAAGAGGGAATAGCATTTCCGCCCGACACACACTGGCAAAAGGAAATGGAAGCGTCGTTCATGTTCGAAGACACGCCCGACCAGGCCAACGCGACAGCAGAGGTGAAGAAAGACATGGAGCGCCCAAGCCCAATGGACAGGCTCATTTGCGGCGATGTCGGGTTCGGAAAGACGGAAATAGCGGTGCGGGCGGCATTTAAAGCCGTACTCGATAATAAACAGGCGGCTGTGCTCGTGCCGACAACGATTCTGGCGCAGCAACACTTCGCAACTTTTTCCGACAGGCTACGGAGATACCCAGTCCGGGTCGCCTCCCTCTCTCGTTTTAAAAGCGCTAAGGAGCAAAAGGCGGTTGTTGAAGAATTAGAACGGGGAAATATTGACATCGTCATCGGCACTCATCGGCTTCTCTCGAAAGATGTGAAATTCAAAAATCTCGGATTATTGGTGATCGATGAAGAGCAACGATTCGGAGTAGCGGCGAAAGAAAAACTGCGCGCGCTCCGGGCAAACGTCGATACGCTAACGCTCACGGCGACGCCGATTCCGCGCACGCTCCATTTCTCGCTTATGGGTGCTCGGGACCTGTCTATCATCAATACGCCGCCGCGCAACAGGCTTCCCATTTATACGGAAATCGCTCAGTATGACAAGAAAATTATTAGAGAAGCTGTATTGAAGGAACTTCATCGAGGGGGACAGATCTATATTGTCAACGATCGCGTAGAAAATATCGACGACTTCACGGCGACGCTGGAAGACTATATTCCTGAAGCGAGATTTCGGGTAGCGCACGGAAAGTTGAAAGGACACGAGCTTGAAAAAGTAATGCTAGAGTTTCTAGAAAAAAAATGCGACGTTCTCGTCGCAACGAAAATCATCGAGTCCGGCTTAGATATTCCCAACGTCAATACGATCATCGTCAACCGCGCGGACCGGTTCGGACTCGCCGAGTTATACCAACTTCGCGGTCGTGTCGGACGGTCAAATGTTCAGGCATACTCGTATCTCCTCGTGCCGCCCATCTCGTCTCTCCCTAAAACAACGCTCAGAAGACTACAGGCGATCGAAGAATTCACCGAGCTCGGATCGGGTTTTAATTTGGCGATGCGGGACCTTGAGATCCGCGGCGCCGGAAATATGCTTGGCGGCGAGCAGAGCGGTTTTATCATGGAAATGGGGTTCGAGATGTACACGAAAACTCTCGAGGAGGCGGTGGGCGAATTGAAAGACCAGGAGTTCTCTGCGCTGTTCGCATCAGAACAGAAAAAAGCCGCGGCCTCGCGCTCCGACACAATTATCGAGGCCGATATCGATGCGTATTTGCCCGAATTCTATATTGAAGATGACGCCGAACGACTCGATATTTACCGGCGTTTGTATAAGACCGAAACGACGAAAGCCATCGGCGAAATAAAACTGGAACTGGCAGACAGGTTCGGTCCGCCGATGAGTGAAGTTGAGCATCTGTTTTTATTGGCCCGTCTGCGGCTTCTCGCATCCCAAAAGGGTTTTCGCAAGATTGAGCTGAATAAGAACACAATGAGAATTCATTTCCCCCCGGAATCCGAAAAAGAATATTATGAAAGCGGCGAGTTCCAAACCGTGATGACGAAGATCGGGGAGATCAGTTCGCATAAAGTTCAGTTGAAACAAGAGGGTAAACGACTTCTCCTCCAGACAACTCTTGCGGGCAAAACAGGAGAAGAGCGGGCTCGCGAAGCGCAGCAATTACTCGAACAGTTCTGACATGGCCGACAATCGATTTTCCATGATCATTTTCGATCTCGGACGGGTGCTCGTCAATATCGATTTTGACGCATTCCCCAGATCGCTGGGGATAGATCCACGACATCCGGATCCGCAGGAAAAATCGGCAACCGAGAAGTTGGCCTTTCAGTACGAAACCGGCAAACTTTCGACAAACGTTTTTTTTGAGAAACTGTCAGAAATTTTTCACGGTCGGTACACACGGGAGCAGCTCATTGTCGCATGGAACGCGATCATTGTCGATGAAAATTCACCCATGATTCCAATCGTCGATGCGGCCCAGAAGCGTTATCGAACGGCGATCCTTAGCAATACGAGTCCCACACATTTTGAAAAAACATATACGTCGACGGCCATCATTAAGAGATTCTCCACATATTATCTTTCTTACCGGTTGGGGATGGCGAAGCCCGACAGCCGAATTTACGATTACATTATTCAAGATGTAGGAACAGACCCCTCCCGCATAGTCTTTATCGACGATGTTGCCGAGAACATTACCGCTTCACGCGACTCGGGAATTACTTCCATACTCTTTGAGAACGTCCCGACGCTTAAAAATGAGCTCCTTTTGATGGGAATTTTGGGTTAATCTCCCTAATTTCTTCTCATATCAACCTGCGTCACACTCCTTCAAAAACCCCCATTTTTATTAAGTTTTTACTTGACTTTAAGTCTTAATTCCATAAATTTCGTGCATCATAGTGGGTAAAAGTGGGGAATTTTACCGGCCAAAGCGCATTGTTTTGGCACATTTAATTGATGATATGGGAGTTTATGTCTTCGTTCAAAGGCTCGTATTCATACTCTGTTGATAATAAAGGAAGGGTTAATATTCCTGCAAAAATGCGGAAAAACCTTTCACCGGAAGCTAACGACCTTTTCATCGTCACCCGCGGCTTTGAAACGTGCTTGTTCCTTTATCCGAACGATGAATGGATCAAAGTAGAACACTCACTCCGTCAACTTTCTCCCGCTGACCCACGCCATCGGTACGTTACACGAACGCTCCTACAGTATGCGACCGAAAGCCAACTCGACGGCCAGTTCAGAATCATGATTCCAAGGGAGCTACTGCAGTTCGCGAAGATCGAAAATGAGGTTTTGATTCTTGGAATGCTAGAGCGTATCGAAGTCTGGGACCCGAAGGTTTACAACGAATACATGACCGCTCAATCCCAGAACGAGAGCTATGAAAGTGTGGCCGCGACGGTCTTTAAACCATCGCAGGAATAACTTAGCGAAAACATGTGAGCGGTCAATACCACATTCCGGTGCTTCGGGATGAAGTAATCGATTTTCTTATCACGAAACCGGAAGGGGTGTATGTCGACGGAACGCTCGGTGGGGCGGGACACGCCGAGCGGATCGCAGAAAAAATTTACCCAGCGGGGACATTGATCGGCATTGACGCCGATGCCGATGCGCAGGCCGAAGCCCGGGAACGGCTGAGACGATTTTCGGCCAATACAGTTTTTGTTCACGACAATAATGCCAATATCCGTTCCATCCTTCAAACGCGCAACATTCCGACGATCCAAGGATTGTTGCTCGATCTCGGCGTTTCCTCGTTTCAACTGGACGAGGGAAGCAAGGGTTTTTCGTACCGAACGAACGATGTGCTGGATATGAGGATGGACCGGCGACAGGGAATGACTGCGGCAACGGTCGTTAACTCGTACTCCGACGAGCAGCTGGCGGATATCTTTTGGAAGTACGGTGAAGAGAGAAATTCACGTCGCATCGCGCGGGCGATCGTAGAACGGCGATCAGCGAAGAAAATCGAAACATCCGCCGATTTAGCGAGCGTCGTAGAAGAAAAGATTCATGCCCAATTTCTCACAAAATCACTTGCGAGAATTTTTCAGGCCTTGAGGATCGAGGTAAACAGCGAGTTGGAATCCCTGTCCCGTGCACTCCACGATTCGCTAACATTCCTTGCAAGCGGAGGACGGATTGTCGTTATCTCCTACCACTCTCTGGAAGACAGGATTGTTAAGAACTTTTTTCAGGAAAATTCTGCTACAGTGGTCCGGTCAGGCCACAAGCTTGTGCCAGACACGCCTGCAATTCCGATGCTGAAAATACTCACAAAAAAACCGATTGCACCGTCGACAGGGGAGCAACGATCGAACCCTCGCTCCAGAAGCGCCAAAATGAGAGTTGCAGAGAGAGTCTAATGGCCCAAGTCTACCGCGATCAAGTTTCGGCGCTCAATTCTCCGACCTTATCAGACGGACGATATCTTTACAATGGAACCGTTCTTTCCGCGCCGCCGGCCGCAGGACAAAAGCCGCCGGGAAGAGTAAACAAAAAAGCGGTGCAACGGAAACACTCGACCTTCAACATAGTGAGCGGATTGTTTCTCGTAGCCGCACTCTGTCTTCTCTACACCGGAAACGTCATCGCGGTAAATCAATTGATGAAAGAAGTCAACGACCTGACAAATAAATACAACGCACTTGTTAGCGACAACGAAGTGATTAAAGCAGAAATAGCCCGTAAATCCAGTCTGGACAGGATCAGCACGATGGCGAAAGACGATCTGGGGTTAACAAACCCGGCTGAACCGCCTGTGTGGTTTGAAGTAGATCAAGACAAAATTGACGAGTTGACCAAGAAATGACGATGTCATCTTACGAGCCCGCGCAAAATATAGCCGGCAATGCGACTCCCGATTTGGGACATCAACCCGATCGATCCATGCGGTTGCTCATCACAAAGATAGTGCTGCTTTTTGCGTTTGCCGTTGCGGCGGTTCGGCTGGTGCAAATCCAGATCATAGACTCTTCGAAGTATCAAGCCGTTGCGCGCAAACAGTATGAAGTCAAGATCGTTCTGCCCGCAACTCGCGGCAACATTTACGATCGTCAGGGTAATATTCTTGTTTCGAACTCGATGTTTTTCTCGTATGCGGCCGACCCCAAAATCGTGGGTGATGGAGCCGCCGCTGTGGCCAAAAGGTTTTCAAAAATTTTCGGGAAACCGGAGCAGTACTATTTGCAAAAATTCGACAGCGACAAACGCTTCGTGTGGCTGGAACGGCATGTGAGCCCCGAGATCGCCAAACGTCTTCAGGCGAGTCCGATGGAAGGCGTTGCGGAACTCAATGAACCAAAAAGATTGTACCACTACGATAACATCGGCGGCCAGGTCATCGGATGTACGAACATTGACAACGTCGGCATCAGCGGAATTGAATATTCATACGACAAGGACCTGCGGGGCGTCGACGGGTTCGTCGTGATGCAGCGGGATGGCATGGGACGCAAGAGGCCGTCGGCCGACTATCCGCGCCAGGAACCGGTTCGTGGACATTCCATCGCGCTGACGATCGACGTAGGACTTCAATCCATCGTTGAGGACGAACTCAAGAAAGGCGTCGAGAAGATGAAGGCAAGCTCCGGCCTCGCGATGATCCTTGACCCCACTACCGGAGAAGTGCTCGCGATGTCGCATGTGCCGAGCGTCAACCCTTACGATGTCGCCCACACGGACCCGCAAGTGCTCAAGGCGCGCGCCGTCACGGACATGTATGAACCGGGGTCTGTCTTTAAAATTGTCACCGCCTCGGCGGCCCTGGAGAACAAATTGATCTCTCCCAATCAAATGTTCTTCGCGGAGAACGGAAAATACAAAGTGCCTCTCGCCGGCGGCAGGTTTCGTCTTATCACCGACACCCACGAAAGTGGGATGATCACGTTCGAACAGGCAATGGAATTTTCGAGCAACATTGTTATGGCGAAGGCGAGCGACATCATTGGCGCGGAACGACTCTACAAGGAAGCGCGAGATTACGGGTTTGGGATGGCGACGGGCATAGAGCTTCCGGGCGAAGCGGACGGTGAATTAAAGAAACCCGTCGAATGGTCGGGCGCGACGCTCAACTCAATTGCGTACGGTTATGAAGTGGCAGCGACCCCGCTCCAGATCGCGGCGGCATACTGCGCCGTTGCGAACGGCGGAACGCTCATGAAACCGTACATCATCTCAAAAGAAATGGACGAGAACGGCAACGTTGTATATGCCGGCCAACCCGAACCGATCAGACGCGTGGTTTCCAAGGAGACAGCGAAAACGCTGCGCGATTTTTTTATCGGAGTCGTCGAACATGGAACCGGCCAGTCCGCGGCAATCCCCGGGATCACCATCGCCGGAAAAACCGGAACATCCCGACAATTTGTCGATGGAAAGTATGAGTTGGGGAATTACAACGCGACGTTTGTAGGTTTTTTCCCGGCCGAAAAACCGGAGTTTGTTTGTCTGGTCATTGTGGAAGATCCGCGTGCCGGGGGGTATACGGCAGCGTATGCCAGTGCGCCGGTATTCAAGGCGATCGCTCAGCAAATTATAAATAATAAAGGGCTCTTATCGAAGTCTACCATTGCCCAGCAAACGAGCGACGATCAACCGCCGACTGTCACGATCCCTAATGTGACGCACATTCAGCGGGAAGCCGCAGCGGAAATACTCGAAAGCAGCGGCTTTCGAGTCAACGCAAGCGGAAACGGGAATATTGTTCTTCAACAAGTTCCGGAGGCGGGAACGAAGTTGCAGCGCGGAGAAACCGTGCAATTAATAGTCAACGAGAGTACCGATACACTTGGAAGCGGCAGCCTCTCGGCCCCGAATCTTTGCGGGATGAGTCTTCGCCGCGCGATCAACCGGCTTACGGCAGAAAATTTCGACGCGGCCGTCATTGGGTCGGGAATCGTAGTTCGCCAGATGCCGGCGGCTTCCGCCGCGGTTCAACGCGGAGCAAAAATTCTCCTCATCTGCGAGCCGAAGCCGATCACATCGGCGCAGCTTTATTGATCCGGGATTTCGGCATGACGTTATCGTCGATATTGGAAGGCGTCACGGTCGTGAAGATGTTTCAGACGATGTATGGGAGGATGGTCATAACGCACGACGTAGAAATTCATGGCCTTCAGTACGATTCCCGAAAAATCGAGAAAGGCGATCTGTTTGTGGCGATGAAAGGCGCATTGACCGACGGACATAGTTATATCACTACCGCGGTCTCGAACGGCGCCGCCGCAGTGGTGGTCGAGGACGATGCGCTCTTACCAGACTCATATTTTATGCATGCGGGCGTTGTGAAAATCGTTGTCGGGAACAGCCGTCGGGCGCTTGCGATCATGTCGGCAAATTATTTTGGACATCCGGCCAAACGGCTTCGGCTCATCGGCGTTACGGGCACGAACGGCAAAACGACGACAACGTATCTCATCAAACATTTCCTCGAGTCGAGTAGTCCTTCGATGAAGGGGAAAGTCGGATTGATAGGGACGATAGAGTATATGATCGGCGGAGAAAAATATCCCGCGACCCACACAACGCCTGAATCGCTGGAACTCCATAAGCTTTTTGCGACGATGGTCGACCGAGATTGCACGCATGTTGTCATGGAAGTTTCATCCCATTCACTCCATCAGGATCGCGTGTACGGTCTAGAGTTTGCTGCGGCGGTGTTCACAAACCTCACGCAGGATCATCTTGATTATCACGGCACGATGGAAAATTATTTTCAAGCAAAAAAAATCTTGTTTGACAACCTTCCCGTTTCGAGTACCGCCGTGACGAACATCGACGACCCGCACGGAACAAAGATCGTGCAGCAAACAAAGGCGTCTACCATGACGTACGGTACTGCCGCGGATGCGAATGTTTTTGCTCATGATGTGTCCATGTCGATTGAAGGAACGCGATTTTCGATCCGGTATCGGAATGAAGAAATTGCAGTGCGATCGCCCCTCGTCGGAAAATTCAATGTTTACAATATCCTCGCCGCTTCGTCGGCAGGTTTTGCGCTAGGATTGTCCGCCGGATCGGTCGTCCAAGGCGCGGCTTCCCTTGCATCCGTTCCGGGACGTTTCGAGAAAATTCATTCTCCGCAAGGATGGTTCGCGATTGTCGACTATGCCCACACGCCGGATGCGCTCGAAAAATGTCTCAATACAATCAAAGACGTGTTGCCCGCCCAACGATCGAACAAGATCATCACTGTGTTCGGCGCCGGCGGAGACAGGGACAAAACGAAACGCCCTCTCATGGGAAAAATTGTCGATGCATTGAGCGATATCGTCATAGTGACATCGGACAATCCTCGGACCGAAAATGCCGACGCGATCATCGGCGATATTCTCGTCGGCATACGGCGAAAAGAAAAGCTTACGATTGAGCCCGACCGCCGACGCGCGATCCTGAGCGCTCTTGCCGCAGCGAAGGCGGGAGACATCGTTCTCGTTGCGGGAAAAGGGCATGAGGATTACCAGATTATCGGCAAGACAAAGCACCATTTCAGCGACCGCGAGGTCGTGCAGGAATTCATCGTTTCCCAAGCGTCATGAAATTGACGCTTCAAGACCTTAAAAAGCTCAGCTCTGTGGAGATCCACAACGGCCGAGCGTTTAAGCAAAAAGTTACAGGGGTTTCGACAGATTCGCGGTCGGTCAAGGCCGGAAATATTTTTATCGCGCTGCGGGGCGAGAAATTCGACGGGCATCATTTTATCGAAGAGGTGTTGAACCGCGGGGCGGTTGCGATCATCGTGGACACGAGATGGCGAAAAGAAAATGCAAGCCTTGTCGATAACCTCCAAAAGACCGTTGCCGTTGTCTCCGACACGACAAAGGCGCTGGGCGAGTTGGCGCGGATCTACCGGAAAAAGTTTTCGATCCCGATCCTTGCCATCGGAGGCAGTAATGGAAAAACAACGACAAAAGAAATGGTCGGCGCCGTATTGAGGACGACATTGTCCGTTCTGAGCACGGAAGGAAATCTCAACAACCATATTGGCGTACCGCAGATGTTGTTTCGTTTGGAATCGCACCATGATGTTGCAGTCCTCGAGCTTGGCACGAACCATTTCGGCGAGCTCGATTATCTTTGCGGGATTGCCGCACCGACCCACGCCCTGATCACGAATATTGGAAGAGAACACCTTGAATTTTTTGGGGATGAAAAGGGCGTAGCAAAAGAAGAAACAGCGTTATTTCGGAACATTGCATCGAAGGGGTTTGCGTTCATCAACGCAGACGACGGGCATTTGAGCCGCGCGGGAAAAAAAGTGAAGCGTTCACTAACCTACGGCGTCAAGAAAGCCGCCGACCTTCGCGCGCGCCGTGTGCGGACGGATGGCCAAGGCTGCCCGATTTTTGATATTTCTTTCAAAGGAAAAGAAGACGCCGTTCATCTTTCTGTTGCCGGTTTACACAACGCGACAAACGCTCTCGCGGCAGCGGCAGTTGGTTTGAATTTCAAAGTCTCTAAAAAAAAAGTCATTGCAGCGTTAGAACAGTATCACGGAGCGACTAAAAGAATGGAGATCATCCGGCGGAACAACGTGACAATTCTCAATGATACATACAATGCAAACCCGGACTCCGTTCTCGCCGCCCTCAAGACACTTCATTCGATGAAGGTCGAAGGGAAGAAGATCGTCGTGCTCGGAGATATGCTTGAGCTTGGAAAGAATACCGAGCATGAACATGCAAAGATCGGCCTCGCGGTATCGGAACTCGAGTTCGAATACCTTCTCACGTTTGGCCCGTTGTCGAACTTTACGCACGAAGCATCGAAGCTTCCATTCGCGGAACACTTCGACACGAAAGACGCCCTTGTCGCGTCGCTGAAAAGTCAGCTTGCGCCGGGCGATGCGGTGCTCGTGAAAGGGTCGCGCGGCATGAAGATGGAAGAGATCGTCGAGAAAATTTAATCGTTCATGGTCAACAATAAATAAAAAATCGGCAGCCGGAATTAACAATGCTCTATTATCTTCTCAATCTGATCGAAAAACTCTACCATCCGCCTGGTTTCGGCGTTGTCCGGTATCTCACGTTCCGGTCTGCCGCGGCCGCCGTGACGGCGCTTGTTATCAGCTTTTGGATTGGCCCCAAGATCATTGCAATGTTGAGGAAGCATCAAATTGGCGAAGCGGCAAAGTTGGAAGCGCCCAAGAGTCACCTCACGAAAGCCGGGACGCCGACGATGGGAGGGCTCATCGTCCTCGGCTCGGTGTTGATCCCGACACTGCTGTGGGGCGACCTGAAGAATATGTACATCCTCCTCATCGTTTTCGTGACGACAGGTCTCGGCATCGTCGGATTTCTAGACGACTATCTTAAAGTGGTGAAGAAAAAACGGAAAGGCTTGATCGGTTGGTACAAAATTGTCGGGCAGGTGACCGTCGGGCTCGTGCTGGGCGGCGCGCTGTATTTGTCTCCCGATCTGAAATCGATCGGTGCCAATACGGTCACGACAATCCCGTTCTTTAAAAACCTCAATTTCGATTTCTTTTTCATGTATATACCGGCTGTGATTTTTATTATCGTCGCAACGTCGAACGCGGTCAACCTCACCGATGGACTTGACGGCCTTGCGATCGGAACCGTCGGCATCGTCGCCCTGACGCTTGCGGTCATCAGCTATATTTCCGGAAACATCGAATTCAGTCATTATCTCAACATCATTTATCTGAGGGGCAACGGAGAGCTTGTCATTTACTGCGCCGCACTTGTAGGAGCCGCTCTCGGGTTCTTGTGGTTCAACTCGTACCCGGCGCAAATTTTTATGGGAGATACCGGATCGCTCGCGTTGGGAGGGGCGATCGGTGCGATCACGATCATGATCAAAAAAGAACTCATCCTCCCGATCCTTGGCGGCGTGTTCTTTATGGAAACTGTTTCGGTGATCATTCAGCGGCTGTATTTTAAATACACGAGAAAAAAATACGGTGAAGGGCGGCGCATTTTCCGTATGGCGCCGATCCATCATCATTTTGAGATGATGGGAATTCCCGAGCCCAAAATTGTCACGCGGTTTTATATCATCGCGATCATGTTGATGATCGTGAGTCTGGCAACATTCAAGGTCCGGTAATGATTTCACAGATTAACTCAGATTTTGCTCAGATGTCAGATTGCGCAGACAAATTTCAAACGACGGTCGTGATAAAAAATCTAAGGAATCTGACATCTGAGCAAAATCTGCGCAATCTGAAAAATCACAATGGAAGTATCGAAGCTTCACGGTAAAAAAGTTTCCGTCATCGGCGCTGCCCGCAGCGGAGTTGGCGTCTCGAAATTGTTGAAGAAACAAGGCGCATCGCTCTTTGTCAGCGACAAGAACGATGCCGCGAAGCTTAAAAAAAGTATAGCGGAGCTGAAGGAAGGAAAAATTGAGTTTGAAACCGGCCGTCACAGCGACCGGGTCTTTGATTGTTCATTGATGGTCCTAAGTCCGGGAGTGCCGAGTGATACTCCCGTCGTTCTGGAAGCGAAAAAGCGCGGCATCAACATCGTGAGCGAGCTTGAAGCCGCAAGCTGGTTTTGTAGGGCGCCGATTGTTGCCATCACCGGCAGCAACGGTAAAACGACAACAACCACTTTAGTCGGGAGGATCTTCAGCGATGCAAAGAAAAAACATGTTGTTGCGGGCAACATTGGCGAGGCATTCTCAAATTTCGTTCTGGATGTGGCTGAGACAGACGTTGTTGTTCTGGAGGTGAGCAGCTTTCAGCTCGATTTCATCGAAACGTTCCATCCAAAAGTGTCGGTGATCCTCAACATCACTCAGAATCATATGGATCGATACGAACATTCGATGGAAAAATATGCGGCCTCCAAAGCGCGCATCTTCATGAATCAAACAGGGCAGGATGTGCTGATCTACAATGCAGATGACGAGATCACGCGGCGCAAAGTGGAAAGCGCGAAATGTAACGTCGTACCGTTCAGCAGCTCGACAAAATTAAAGACGGGGGCTTTTTTAGAACGCGGAATGATGAAAACAATTTTTGAAGGCAGGGAAACGGAAATCATCGATGCGGACCACATCAGCATACGCGGAGAGCATAATCTCCAAAATGCGATGGCTGCAACACTTGTTGCGCAGACGATGGGGATCGGCCCGGCATACATCCGTTCCACGCTGAGAAATTTTAAAGGGGTGGAACACCGGCAGGAGTTCGTCCGGGAAGCGAAGGGAATTAGATACGTCAACGATTCTAAGGCGACGACGGTCGAGGCAGTCTCGCGGGCGTTGGGCGCATACTCGGAGCCGATCGTTCTCATCCTCGGCGGAAAAGATAAAGGGAACGATTACACGGGTATCGTCGGCCTCGTCAAGAAAAAAGTCCGAGCGATTGTCGCCGTTGGCGATTCGGCGTCAACGGTTATCAAGAATTTTGACGGTGTCGTTCCGGTTACAAGGGTCGATACGATCGGATCGGAGATCCCAAATATTTCTTCAATGCGCAGAACCGTCGCCGTCGCAACGTCGCTCGCCCGGCCGGGAGATGTCTTGCTTCTGTCGCCGGCGTGCACATCGTTCGATTGGTTTACAGATTTTGAAGAGCGTGGAAAAGTGTTTAAAGATATCGTCAATTCTTTAGAGCCATAAAACGTGCAAGCAGAACGGAACCATATTGACAGGGTCGTGCTCATCGTCGTCCTTTTTCTCATGGTCGCGAGCACCGTCGTCGTGTATAGTGCGTCGTCGACATGGGCGCTGCAAAAATATGGCGCAACAAGCGGGTTGGTGGACAGGCATATCATTAAAGTCCTCGTCGGGTTTGCGGCGATCTTCATCGCTATGAGTATCGATTATCATTACTATAAAAAACTGACAAAGTTTGCTCTCATTGCATGCCTTGTCCTTCTTTTCTTTACGCTTGCTGTCGGCGGGGAAATTAAAGGAGCGGCACGCTGGTTGAGTCTTGGTGGATTCAGTCTCCAGCCGTCCGAAGCGGCGAAGTTTGCGCTCGTGTTCCATCTCAGCGCCCTCCTGGCAACGAAAGGGACAAAGCTTCAGGATCTCAAGGAAGGTTTTCTTCCGCTTATACTCTGGGTGGGAAGCGTGGTCGTGCTTGTCATGCTGCAGCCGAACTTCAGCACGGGAGCGATGATCTTCATCCTCGGGATGGTCATGATCTATACCGGCGGAGCCAGGTTTAAACATATTTTTTATGCGATGCTCGCCCTCATTCCTGTCGTCCTTTTATATATGGTGAGCGCGCAATACCGGATGAAGCGAATTATGACTTTTATCGGTCACGGCGATGCGACGGCGGCTCCCAGCAAAGCGAATTATCAATTGTGGCAAGGGATCATCGGCTTCGGCAACGGAGGGCTGTTCGGGGTCGGCATGGGAGCAAGCAAGCAGCGCGATCTTTTTCTGCCCGAGTCGTACGGAGATTTTGTGTTCTCGATCGTGGGAGAAGAGTACGGATTTATCGGCACAATGATCTTCATGGCTCTTTTTTTAACTATTCTCCTTCGCGGTTTCAAGATCGCAAAAAATGCGCCGGATGATTTTGGAAAATTTCTGGCAATCGGAATCACGTCGACAATTGTCGTCTATGCGTTAGGCAATGCGTTGGTGACGCTTGGATTGTTCCCAACGACGGGATTGCCGATGCCGTTCGTGAGTTACGGCGGGTCGGCGATAGTATTTTCGTCGTTTGCGATCGGCGTTCTGCTCAACATTTCGAGCCATACCGATCTGCATCCGAGGCAAGCGCGGGTTGTGAATGAATCACCTCCTATCGAGCAAAGTGAGCCGGCAGTTGGAAAGATCTATTAACCCGGATAGTGTGATGGAATGGTGGGATGGTGGGATGATGGAATGTTGGAATGATGGAAGAGTTGGTCAAAAGTTTTTTTAGAAGCATGTATGTCTAAAGCAGACTCGACGGCAATTCTTTTTGCAGCCGGCGGCACAGGCGGGCATCTTTTCCCGGCCATTGCAATCGCTGAAGAAATAAAGAAACAAAAGAGTGATGTAAACATTGGATTTGTCGGAACGAAAAATAAAATCGAGGCGCGAGTCGTTCCTTCAAAAGGTTTCGAGTTCTTTACAATTTGGATCAGCGGCCTCCACCGGCGATTAACGGCCGGGAACCTCCTTTTTCCGGTCAAGGTCGTTGTCTCATTAGCGCAGTCGTTCTTTCTCATTCGAAGGTTTAAGCCCAAGGTCGTCATTGGTACGGGAGGGTACGTTTGCGGACCGATATTGTATGCGGCATCCCTACTCCGGATTCCGACAGTGATCCACGAAAGCAATAGCTACCCGGGGGTCACGACACGGCTTATAGCCGGGAAGGCGACGAAAATTTTTCTCACGTTCGATGTGACGAGAAAATGGCTTCCCACGAGCACAGCAGCTCGCATTGAACTTGTCGGAAACCCGACTCGTGCGGCGTTGGGCTCGATTTCTCGGGAGGCCGGCGCCAAATTTTTCAATTTAGATCCGGCGAAGGGTACGGTTCTTGTTTTCGGCGGCAGTCTTGGCGCGGTTTCATTGAACAGCGCAATGGAAAAATTCGTCAAGAGACTCGCCGAGCAGGACATTCAAATTATCTGGCAGACGGGCGAAAAAGATTTTGAGCGCTACGAACGGATGAAAAATATCGGCGTTTGGGTTGGGAAGTTTATCGATAACATCGAGCACGCATACGCCGCCGCTGACCTCGTTATGTGCAGGTCGGGCGCGACAACCATTGCGGAGTTAACGCGATTAGGCAAGCCGGCGATCTTGATTCCGTATCCTCACGCCGCTGCAAACCATCAGGAGCTTAACGCGCAGGCGATGGTGGAAGCGGACGCCGCTGTGATGTTGAAAGATTCCGAATTGGAGACAAAAGCGATGTCAACGATCGTGGAAATGTTTTCCCATCCTGCACGCCTCAGTGAGATGGCGGGAAAGAGCCGGAAGCTCGGAAGACCGAACGCCGGATCAGAAATTGCTTCGAAAATTCTTGCGCTTGCGCAATTGATATAAATTATGCAGCCGAAGGAATTCAAATACAAGCTCGATTTTTATTACCAGCAAGCGCTGATTTATCTTGTCACGTTCATCCTGTATGCGGGAGTCAAAGGGAGTTTTATTGAGAACGAGTTCACCTTTGTTTTTAGGGACCCGATTCTCTACATCATCGGTTTCTTCGTTGTCGTCGCGTTTGTCACGCTTCTGCTAAACAGGATACGCGACCGCAAGCTGGTCGTTGAAAACGATGCGATAGTTTTTCAGCACAAATTTGCGCGCCGGGAAATTTTGTTCTCCAGCATCGAATGGCTTCACATCGGCCGCGAGAAAGCTGTACAAACGGCCGGGCGGTTCCAGGTCATCGTTTTCAAGGTGAACGGGAGGCGCAGGTTGTATCGCATCCGCGTTGGTAGGTATGAACGCGAGAAAGAACTTCTCGCGGAAATGGAGCGTGTTGCCGCTCGCGTGCCGAAAGGAGATGGTCGACGGTTTAGGGTTGGAAGGAAGAGGTCAATTAACAGCTAGCAATTAACAATGAACAGTCAGGATGGAAGGTATTACGTTACACGTTACACGTTATACGTTTTACGTAATACGTATGACGTATAACCATTACACACATCAAAGGTTGTAGTTTTAACGGACTTTTGTAGAAAAGGCACATGTTCAGTTCAATAAAGAAAATTCATTTTGTTGGTATCGGCGGAATTGGTATGAGCGGGATTGCTGAGATATTGTTGGATCAAGGATTTTCGGTGAGCGGGTCGGATAGATCGCTCAGCGAGGTGACGGAACGTCTCCAATCACTTGGCGCGACAATTTTTGAAGGGCACAAAAGCGCAAACGTAGCTCGGGATGTAGACACGCTTGTGTATTCTTCCGCGGTGATGCTCGAAAACCCGGAGGTGGCCGAAGCAAAAAGCCGGAAGATCCCGATCGTTCGCCGCGCTGAGATGCTGGCGGAAGTGATGCGTCTTAAGTACGGTATCGGCATCGCCGGGACGCACGGAAAAACGACAACGACTTCGATGGTGAGCCTTGTGCTTATGGAAGGAGGACTCGATCCGACGGTGATCGTTGGAGGGAAGCTCAGCGGACTTGGGGGAACGAATGCGCGCTTGGGGAGAGGAGACTTCATCGTTGTAGAGGCGGATGAGTTCGATCGCTCGTTTCTGTCAATTACTCCGACGGTCGCCGTGTTGACGACGCTCGAGACCGATCATCTCGATTGTTATCGCGATCTTGAAGACATCAAAGGAGCGTTCGTTCAGTTTGCGACGAAAGTTCCTTTCTATGGTTTTGTTGTTCTGTGTCTCGATGAACCGGCCCTCCAAGATATTATGCCGCAGCTTATTAAAAAAAAGCTGCTCACGTACGGCCTTACGCCTCAGGCCGATATTCAGGCGGTCGATATCGTGTTCAAGGAGAACACCAGCACCTTTACCGTTGTGAAGGGTTCCGACGAACTCGGAAGAATCGTTCTGCAGATCCCCGGGAAGCACAACGTGCAGAACGCGCTTGCAGCGATCGCGGTCGGCTTGGAGCTTGGAATTCCGTTCTCAAAAGTAAAGGCGGGAATCGAAAAATTTACGGGCGTGTATCGTCGATGGGAAAAAAAGGGAGAAGCGAACGGTATCGCAGTGTACGATGATTACGCTCATCATCCCACAGAATGTAAAGCAACGCTTTCGGGGGTAAAATCGGGCTGGCGGAGAAGAGTCGTGTGCGTGTTCCAGCCGCATCTCTTTTCACGCACGAGGGATTTTTATGAAGAGTTTGGCAAAGCATTTCTCCTCGCCGACGTTCTCATCGTTACGGATGTCTATCCTGCACGAGAAGAGCCGATCCAAGGCGTCACCGGAGAGCTGATCACTAATGCGGCAAAGCAATTCGGCCACAAAGACGTTCATTATGTGCAGGATAAAAAGAACATTCCGGAATATTTGAAACGACATACAAAGCCCGGTGACATCGTCATTACCATGGGGGCGGGAGATATTTGGAAGTTTGGAGAAGAATTTTTAAAACAATTAAGAATGAATAATTAATAGTTAAGGATTGATCTCAATACAGTTTGAATAATTAATTATTCATTCTTCATTATTAATTGCTTTAATGGTTTCTGTCGAAGACATACGGAAAGTTTTTCGAGGGCACGTCGCAGTGGCCGAGCCGTTGGCGAAGTATACTTCCTTTCGTATCGGAGGTCCGGCAGACTTTTATCTCGAACCCGTCGATAAATTTGACCTCATCGAGGTGGTCCGATTTTTCAAAAAATTTGAATACCGATTTATGATTATCGGTAAAGGCTCGAACCTCCTCATCAGCGACGCCGGTTTTCGTGGGGCGGCGATCAACCTCGAGGAAGGTATGGGCAATGTGAGCATTGACCGCGACCTCATCGTCGCCGATTCGGGCGTGAGGCTGAGCAAATTTGTCGATTTCTGCATCCAGCACGAAAAAGGGGGCGTGGAGATGCTTGCCGGGATACCGGGGACGATCGGCGGCGCGGTGATCATGAACGCCGGGGCGTACGGCGGCGAGATCTCCGACCACCTTGTCGATATCGAAATCTACAGAGACGATACCATTCAAAAAGTGAAAAAAGATTCGGCAGGATTTTCGTACCGGCGATCGGGTTTTACACGCGATGTCGTTCTTAATGCATCGTTCCTTTTGCCGCAGGGCGATTTGGCGGAGCTTCTTCGCCGGCGCAGAGAACTCCTCTTGAAGAGGAACCAATCGCAGCCGCTCAACTTGCCGAATTCCGGAAGTATGTTTAAAAATCCTTCCGGGACATTCGCCGCGAAGCTTGTCGAGGAAGCCGGGTTGAAAGGAAAACGCATCGGCGGAGCGCAGATCTCGGAACGCCACGGTAATTTTATCGTCAACCACGGCCATGCTAAAGCGCAGGACGTGCTCGATCTCGTGAAACTAGCCCGGAAAGAGGTTTTCGAGAAAAGCGGAATCACGTTGGAACTCGAGGTGAAGCTGATCGGATTTCGGGAACAAGAAGTTGTAGAGGTGGCGGACTAATGGCAGAAGAAGCTTTCATCGGAAAACACGGCGAAGGACATGGAAAGAGGGTCTACGCAATTTTTATTTCTCTTCTTGTGCTCGTTGTCGCCGTGTGGCTCGGCGCCATGCAATGGACGGACCACCTTACTGTCCGCGGTATTGTCGTTGAGGGAGAACATATCGTCACGCCGGATGAAATTGTGAAGCTCACGGGAATTTCGCTGAACACAAAAATGTACGACGTCGATCTGAGCTCGATCCAAAAGAACATTGCGCGGAATAACTTCATCAAAAAAGTCACCGTCACGCGCGACGCACCGGCGACGATCAAGGTTTACGTACAGGAACGTACGCCGATTGCCCTTCTCCTTATCCCCGGGCGAAGCGATCTCCTGAGCGTAGACGAAGACGGCTATGTTCTACCTCATGTTGCATCGCAATCGATTTTCGATCTACCGGTCATCAGCGGACTCGACTCGGTCTCGGCGCTCAGCGTCGGCCAACGCGCTCCGCAACCAGATATCCTTGCCGCCATCGACATCATTACCACGGCGCAAAAGGTAAGTACGGAGCTTTCACACATGATCTCCGAAGTCCGTATTCACAGCGGACACGACATTGTCTTGTATTCCGCAGACACCGGAGTTCCGATCATTTTCGGACGGGGAGATGCGGCCAGAAAACTGGTGACGCTCGATACGTTCTGGAAAAAATTTGTGGCTGACCAAGGTGCTCAAAATATCCGTTACATCGATGTGCGATTCGACGGTCAGGTCGTCGTTTCATCGAAAAGTGGGGATCAACAAATCATGAAAAAAGCGTCATAGAAAAGGAAGCAGTATGGAAAATATCTATGTAGGGCTCGACATCGGCACGACAAAAGTGTGCGCCATTGTCGCGTCGCTGAGCGAAAATAACGAAGTGAACATTTTAGGTATCGGAAAAAGCAAGTCCGAAGGTTTGACCCGCGGCGTAATTACTCATATCGAGAAAACCATCGCCTCCATTCAGGCGGCTGTACGCGAAGCCGAGCTGCAATCGGGAGCGAAAATTCAAACCGTAGTAGCGGGCATCGCCGGCGACCACGTCCAGAGCTTCCAAAGCCGGGGCGTCATCGCCATTAGCGGGCCGGAGCAGGAAATTACGCAGGCAGATGTCGACCGCCTCATCGAAGACACAAAAAAAGTGGCGCTGCCGTCCGACAGAAAAATTATTCACGTCATCCCGCAAGAATTCATCGTCGACGGGCAAGACGGCGTGTACGACCCCGTGGGCATGTCCGGGGTTCGGATGGAAGCGAACGTGCATATCATCACCGGGCTCGTTTCTGCGGCCCAGAACATTCTTAAGTGCGTACAGCGGGCCGGCGTTTCGGTAAGCGACATCGTGCTCGAGCCGATCGCTTCGAGCGATGCAGTGCTCGATAAAGAGGAAAAAGAGGTTGGCGTGGCGCTCGTCGATATCGGCGGAGGGACGACCGACCTCGCAGTGTTTGAGGACAGGACAATCCGCCACACAGCGGTCATCGGTATCGCCGGAAAAAAAGTGACGGATGATATTCGCAGGGGGCTCGGCATTCTTTCAGAACAAGCGGAACAATTGAAAATCACACATGGCCATGCGCATCTCCCGTCGGTCATGGACAACGAACCGATCACCGTCCCGGGCATCGGAGGCAGGCCGCCCCTCGATATCGACAAACGGTTGTTATGCCAGATCATCCAGCCGCGCATGGAAGAAATTTTAGAGATCGCTGCGATGGAAATCAAACGATCCGGCTACCAAAAACATCTTTCTGCCGGCGTTGTTCTTACCGGAGGCGGATCGCTCATTAAAGGCACCGCCGATCTTGCCCGCGAAGTGCTCGGGATGCCGGTGAAAATAGGGATCCCGCAAGGTTTCCGCGGCGGGCTTGTCCGCGAAATAGAAAATCCGATGTACGCGACGGGCGTCGGTCTTGTTCATCATGCAATCAAACATCGCCAACGGCCGAATATCGAGAACATCACGAAAATGAAAATGGATGGAAAATTTCCGACGATACTCAAAAGGATGAAAGGGTGGTTCGACGAGTTGTAAAACAGTGAACAATTAACAGCTATCAGTGATACTCTGTGAAATATGTTGCTTACTGCTTACTGCTTACTGCTTACTACTTACTGATAACTGTTGACTCATGGCCGAGAATATAACCTGAAATTATAAACTTACACACACATCACTCACCTAACACAAAGGAGTAGCAATGATAGAACTTGACAACCCCAAAGACGGCGGCGCCAAGATCCGCGTAGTGGGAGTTGGCGGTGGCGGGAGCAACGCGATCGTTAGCATGATCGACAAAGGCCTGAGCGGAGTCGATTTCATCTGCATCAACACCGACACACAGGCTCTCGAGCGTACTGACGCCCCAAACAAGATCCAGATCGGCAAAAGTTTAACGCGAGGGCTTGGCGCGGGAGCGGATCCTAACATCGGACACCGTGCTGCCGAGGAAGATCGTGAAGAGATAGCGCGCGCGCTTGCAGGGAGCGACATGGTATTCATTACCGCCGGAATGGGAGGCGGCACGGGGACCGGCGGCGGTCCCGTCGTCGCGAACATCGCAAAAAGCCTCGGCGCGCTCGTTGTCGGCATCGTCACCAAGCCGTTCAATTGCGAGGGCAAGAAGCGATTGATGCAGGCGGAATACGGTCTGGAGGAATTGAAGAAACAAGTCGACACGCTGATCGTCATTCCCAACCAGAAGCTGCTTTCCATCGTCGAGAAAACCACGCCGCTCGAGGAAGCGTTTGAAATATGCAACCGCGTGCTCCATAATGCGACGCGCGGTATCTCCGAACTCATTACCGTGCCGGGATTGATCAACCTCGATTTCGCCGACGTTAGAACGATCATGCGCGAAATGGGAGACGCATTGATGGGGTCGGGCGTTGCAACGGGAGAGAACCGCGCCGTTGAAGCTGCGAACGCAGCGATCTCAAGCCCGCTGCTGGAAGGAGTTTCGATCGCCGGCGCGCAAGGCGTCCTCGTCAACATCACCGGCGGGAAGAACCTTTCGCTCATTGAGGTGGACGAAGCGACGAGCATTATTCACGAAGCGGCTGGCGACGATGCAAACGTCATTCTCGGAGCCGTGATCGATGAATCGATGACCGAAGAATTGATGGTGACCGTCATTGCGACCGGTTTCAACAGGAAGGCGTCCGCCACTGCGAGGCCGGCAAAGAATGTCCGAGTCCTGGACCACATCCCGACGGGAGTGCAGGATCTCAAAAAAATGGACGAACCGGCGTACATTCGGAAGGGATTCCAGATCCCGTCGCCTTCTATGCAATCCAGCGAATCACGGTTTGCCCAGCCGACGACCGACCATAACGAAACCGACAAGCCGGCGTTTTTGCGAAAGATAATGGATTAACTTGTTGTAGTGAGTGATGTGATGCCCCGTCCCGTGAAATTGCGGGACGGGGTGATTTTTTCGGGCGATACATTTGATAGTGTAATAAGGCCATTCCTCCTTGATTCTCCCTTCTTGATTCCCTAAATTTTCTTAATGAAAAAAGCTATTCTCTGTATTTTGTGCATCGGTGCGCTGTGCAAAGTTGCCCTCTCGCAAACGAAGCGTATCGAATCTCAATTCCGCATCGCCCGGTTGAAATATTCAGGAGGAGGGGATTGGTATAACGGTCCCACGGAAGAACCGAACCTTCTTGCATTCGTCAAGCAACATGCTGGCATCGACGCCGACCCGACGTACGAATTCACGGAAATTTCCGACGATAAATTTTTCTCGTATCCGTTTGTGTTCATGACGGGACACGGCAACATCTCTTTTTCTGATTATGAGGTGAATCGCCTTCGAACATATCTTGAGCACGGCGGCTTCCTGTATGCCGACGACGATTACGGAATGGATAAGTCCTTTAGGAGAGAGATGAAAAAAGTTTTTCCTGAAGAGGAACTTGTCGAACTCCCGTTTTCCTACGGGTTGTACCACTGCTTTTATGACTTTCCCAACGGCGTTCCAAAAACCCACGAACACAACGGCAAACCGCCGCAAGGGTTCGGGATTTTCTACAAGGGCCGGCTTGTTGTGTATTACACATACGAATCGAACCCGAGCGACGGCTGGGATGATCCCGACGTACACAACGATCCGGAAGAGAAGAGGGAGGAGGCGCTTCGTTTCGGCACGAATTTGCTTTATTGGGCGCTGACTCAATAGAAGTGTAAAGTGAGATTTTTTAGAAAGACGCATTCTGTCCAGCCGGCTGTTTTTGTTTTGAATTTTCCAATGTAATTTTGCTTTTTTGCCCTTTGAATTTTTGACTGATAATTTACCAAGGCATTCCCTCCGTGATAAAGGCCAACCTCAATAGCACTCCGATCTACGCGGAAATGCAGCGCCGTCTTGCGGAAGTAAGAATGAAATACTATCGCGAACGCGTTCTTTATGGAATCGTCCTCACGACGATGCTGGGGATCGCCGTTGTGAGTTTGTTTTCGCTGATGGAAGAGTTTGTCGCCGGGGGGATCGCTTTTAGGACGTCCCTCTTCATTCTTGGCTCGCTTGGCATTGTCGGCATTGCAGTGCGCTTTATCGTTCTGCCAATGTTTCAATGGGGAAAAATGTTGAAAGGAATTTCCGAACGTGAATTCGCTCAGCGCGTCGGAGAAAAATTTCCTTCGGTCAAAGACCGATTGAGGAATATCCTTGATATTTTTGATGAACAGAATCGAGAGGGAGAAAAAACCGGAAGCTTTCGTCCTGAATATTCGCCCGAATTGATCGACGCTTCCTTTGCCGACCTGCAGAAAGCAGCGGGATCGTTTCAGTTTACTGAAGTGATATCAAACAAGGATGTTCGCAAAGCGGAGAAGACGCTTTCCGTAGTCCTTGCGTGCGCCGTTGTACTCTTTGTCGTTCCACAATTGAATCTTCCCTTCGCGGCGTACCGTCTCGGGCATTTTAGAACCGATTTCCAGACTCCCGCGGCTTTCATATTTCGCGTGCAGCCGGGCAATGCTGAAGTAGTCAAAGGCGAACCCGTTCCCGTTACGATCGCTCTTCTTCCGAATGTCCGGGCATCTTCACTACGCGCCTCACTGCCGAATAAAATATCATTGCTCGTCAGGCAAGAAGGAAACTCCGCCGAGGAATCGTTTGAACTTACCCCAGATTCGTCCGGACTTTTTCGATTCGTACTGCCCGCTCTTCGTCAGTCGATAGAGTACCGAGCGGAGGCGAATGATATTCGAAGCGATGGATATACGATTACTGTTATCGACAGGCCCGTGGTGCGATTTCTGAAAGTGCATCTTATCCCTCCGGCTTATTCCCGCCTCCCGTCCCAATCGCTCGACGACAATGTTGGCGACGTTACTGCGCTTTCCGGGACACTAGTGCGTTGGCATATCGATGTCAGCAAACCATTGCGCAAGGCAGCCCTTGTTTTCGACGATGGGAAAGAAAGGGTTCTGTCCAACAAAGACGGTGAGTTTTTTGGAGAAGAAGTTCTTCGCGGCCGATCGCGCTATCATATTGCGTTAGAAGACAGCGAGGGGTTCACGAACGTCGACCCGATTGAATACAAACTCGATATGACAAGCGATGAAGCGCCGACTGTTGCCATTACATTTCCCGGCAGGAACATCGACATCACCGGCGGATCGCCTGTGCCGCTGCAACTGAAAATACATGACGATTTCGGCTTCACAAATTTACAGATAGGTTTTCGCCTTATCCACTCCCGTTACGAAAAACCGAAAGAGCAATTCTCGTACGTTCCAATCCCCCTCGCCTCCGATGCGCGAAGCACGAACAGCGCCGATGTCAATTTCCAATGGGATCTTTCGGGGATGGGGTTGGTGCCCGAAGACGTCGTCGAATACCACGCCGAGGTGTTTGACAATGACAACGTCTCGGGGCCGCAGAAAGGGGTGAGCGAGTCGTATCTTCTCCGACTTCCTTCTCTCAATGAAGTTTTCGCCGACGCAGACAAGGGCGAAGAAGAAAATATTGAAAAGCTGGACAAATCTCTCGAAGAAGCGAATGATCTCAAGAAGGATCTTGAGGACATTTCGCAGGCGATGAAGACAAGTCAACCGCTCGACTGGCAAAAGCAGAAAAAGGCGGAGGAGACGCTCAAACGGTACGAGGAACTGACAAAGAAAGTCGATGAAGTAAGCAAATCGCTCGGCGCCATGACACAGGATATGGAGAAAAACAACGTGCTGTCCGGCGAAACTTTGAAAAAATACATGGAGCTTCAGCAGTTGCTCCAGCAGGTCAATTCACCCGAGTTTCAGGAAGCGATGAAGAAGATGCAGCAGGCGATGCAAGGCGTTTCGCCCGATCAGATGCGCCAGGCGATGCAACAGGTGCAGTTCTCGGAGAAAGCATTCCGTCAAAGCATCGAACGGACGATGGACCTGCTGAAACGCATCCAGGTCGAACAAAAAATGGACGAAATGGTAAAGCGGGCAAACGATCTGCAACAGCAGGAAGAACAGCTTGAAAAAGAAACGTCGGAAAATTCTGCCGCCGACCAAAAGAAAGGGGAAGAGCTTGCGCGCAAACAGGACGATATCAATGCCCAGCTTGCCGAGCTGCAGGCACAACTCGCTGCGTTAAGAAAAAAAATGGAAGAGTTCCCCGGTGAAATGCCGATGAAGCAATTGGAGAAAGCCGAACAGGCGGCGCACGACAGTTCGCTAGAACAGTCCGTCGAACAAAGCGCACAACAGCTTCGTTCTCAGAGACCGCAGCAAGCGCTCACATCGCAACAGCAAGCGGGAAAGGCAATGCATGAGATGGCTCAGCGATTCTCGGAGATGCAGGAACAGTTGCTGAGCAACCAAATGAACGAGGCGCTGAACGGCATGCGCAAAGCGATGTCCGACATTCTCGAAATTTCGCAGCAAGAAGAAGACCTCAAGGATCAAGCACAAACGCTCAGCCCAAACTCTCAGCGGTTTCGGGAAAATGCAGAGAAGCAATCGAATCTTCTAGGCGACATGGGGAACGTGACAAAAAATCTCGTCGACCTCAGTCAAAAGTCGTTCATCGTAACGCCGGAGATGGGGCACGCCGTCGGTACGGCGATGGCGAAAATGAACCAGGCAATGACAGGCCTCGAGCAACGGAACGGGCAAATGGCAGCGACCCAGCAAGATAAAGCGATGGCATCACTGAACAAAGCGGCGTCAATCGCGCAGGCGTCGATGGATGCGATGCAGAAAGGCTCTCCGGGCGGCACAGGTGGCTCGCTGCTGCAGCAACTTCGCCGCATGGCTGGAGAGCAACAGAGCATCAACATAAAAACGGAGGAGCTTTCACAAGGACAAGGATTGTCGGAACAACAGATTCAGGAGATGGGCCGACTGGGACAACAGCAAGAAGCGGTAAGGAAATCGCTCGAGCAGCTGAACAAAGAGGCGCAAAGCGGCTCCGAAAGAAATAGAGTCATGGGGGATCTTCAGAAAATTGCCGACGACATGAAAGAAGTCGTTGCAAACCTCGAACAGAATCACGTCAACCCGAACACGATCAAGCAGCAGCAGCGGATCCTTTCGCGGCTTCTCGATGCGCAAACGTCCATGCGCGAGCGCGACTACGAACAACGGCGCACATCCACCGCCGGCATCACGCCCGTGCGGCCTAGTCCTGCGGAGCTTCAGGAGGCTTCTGTGCAGAACCAGTTGCGCCATGATCTACTGAAAGCGATCGAAGAAGGGTATGCAAAAGATTATCAGGATTTGATCCGTAAATACTACGACGCACTCGATAAAATGAAATAACGTTATCCTTGTCAAGGTTACGAACCTTGACAAGGGTGCCCGCAAATTATCTTCATAAGGAATCTCATGGTCATTATTGTGTTCTTTTTGGCGCACTGGTTTCTCTCCCTCTTCTGTCAAACATTTTTTCTTCATCGCTACTCGGCGCACAAGATGTTTACGATGTCAAAATTCTGGGAACGATTTTTCTATGTTGCAACCTTCGTGACTCAAGGCTCATCCTTTCTCAACCCGCGGGCGTATGCGATCATGCACAGAATGCATCATGCGTACAGCGACACTGAGAAGGACCCACACTCTCCTCACTACTTTCGCAGTATGTTCAAGATGATGTGGCGGACGAAGGATATTTATCTGGACTATCTTCTGCACCGCGTGGAGCCGGAAAAGGGATTCGACAAAAATATTCCGGAATGGAAAGCGTTCGACAAGATTGCGGACAAGTGGATAACACGCTACCTGTGGGTCGGTCTCTACCTGATGTTTTATGTCTATTTTGCCCCAAGCCCATGGTTCTTCATCTTGCTCCCCTTTCATTTTATCATGGGCCCGATCCACGGCGGCATCGTGAACTGGTGCGGGCACAAATACGGCTATGTCAATTTCCGCGATACCGGCGACAAGTCGCGCAATTCGCTTCCGTTTGACTTCCTCACGTTGGGAGAATTGTTCCAGAATAATCACCATAAATTTCCAAGCCGCATAAACTTTGCGGTGCGCTTGTTCGAAATAGACCCGACCTATCCGCTCATTAAATTATTGAGCTGGCTGAAAGTTATCACATTTTCAAAATCGGTAGAAGGCGGAAGGGTTCAGTAATCAATGGCCAGTAATCAGTGAATTTTAATCCCTCTTAAAAAATCATTGCTTGTTTCCAATAAAGCGGGGTTACAATCACTGACTGAAAATTGCGGGGGAAATCGGCGCTGAGATTTTATTTGAATCATCACACATAGGCTTTTCATCGCCGAAAAAGCTTCGATTGTTTTTTCCTCAAAGGCAGTTTTTATGTCAGAGTTCACCCCAGGCTCAGCTAACGAGCCCGAAGATAGGAATATTTTTCCGCTTATCTCGGCTTTCGTCGGTGCAATTGCCGCTTTAGACCTGTGGTCCGCGTTCAATCCGACCGCATGGAATTGGGGCTTTCATGTGCTCGCCTTCTATTCTATAGAGATTCAAATCGCCGTCCCCTTCCTCATGCTGCTTATGTTGGTCCCGCCGGTGCAATTTTTTTTGATCGATCTTATGCGATCGGCAGTCGCCTTCATGAACGCGAGCTCGGGTATCTTGCGTTGGTTGCTCGGAGTCGCCGCAATAGGAGGATTGGGATTTGCCTTTATACATTTTCACGCGGCGACATACTTTCTCGGAGATGGGTATGGACGGCTTCAGAGCATTAAAGCTCCGGGCAATTCAGACATTTTCTCTGCCGCAGGTTTTACCGAACAGCCTTTGGCCGCGTTTTTTGTCTACCAGACCTCACAACTTTTTAATTTTTTTGAAAGCTCAACGCCCTTTGAAGACGCCTACCTGTGGCTGGATGTTCTTTCGGGACTCTGTTTTGCTCTCATTGCATGGAAGGGAGCCGGCCTCTTTGCCGGCGATGGAACCGACCGGGTTTTAACTTTTCTTCTCTTTGTTGCATCGGGGACAAGTCTTCTCTTTTTCGGTTTTGTCGAAAATGATGCGCTGGGATATGTGGGGATTTTTCTTTTTTTATTGCTCGGTGTAGCTTTTCTTCAGGAAAAGATCTCTTTGTATTGGAGCATAATCGCATACGGACTTGTCTTGTCCCTGAATTTCTGCGTTGCAGTGTTTGCTCCCATTCTCGCGTATCTCATTTTTGTGGGAGTGCAGCGCAAGGAGACGATGAAGGCAGGCGCGGCCATCATTGTCTCCGCCCTCCTTTTTTCTGCTATGCTGATGATCTCCGGCTATTCACCGGCTCTCTTGCGACAAGTTCTATTGGATACTACTACGGGCATTCTTTCCACGACTAGCGCGACTGGAAAACCGCAAGCATACGGTATGTTCTCAATGAACCATCTGGCGGACATTTCCAATCTTTTTCTTTTTTGCTCTCCTGCAGCGCTTGCTCTTTTTACTGTTGCGGTTGTTTCGATGATGAAAACAAAGAAACGTTTGAGCGACGGTGAATGGTACATGCTCCTTGTTCTCGTATGCGCCATCGGCGCAATTGTTCTGATGAATTGTACGATTGGGATGAGCAGGGACTGGAACGTTGCTGTTCCGTTCATTGCAGGAGTTTCTGTGGCCGTGGTAGCTTTCTGGATGTTTATTGTCGAGGATAGGGAAACCCGGCAACGCGTCGTCATGATCTTAACCGTTGTGATGTCGCTTCAAACCGTGGTTTGGGTCGGGCTCTACGCGGATGAGCCTCGCTCTGTAGCTCAATTTGAAACGCTCGAGGAAGGAAAACTTTGGGGAACGCAGGCTTGCCTGAGCGCGTACGCGGAGCTTGCGCAGTACCATCGTGAACGACGCGAGTACGCACAAGCCGCAGTATGCTATGAACGCTATGTAGCGATCGATTCCACAAATTATCACATGTGGCTCGATTGTGCGAGGATGGAACAAACGGCGGGAAATTATGACAAAGCGGTCGATGCGTATAAAGTGCTGGCTCAGTCTGGCCCGGCCACTCCGGACATCCTCGCGCCGCTTGGCGTTCTTCTCGCTCGATTAGGCCGATTTGACGAAGGATTCTTCTATCTTAAAGAGGCAGAAAAACTGTCCCCGGAGTCGCCGAAAATCAAGAATGACATCGGAGCTCTATTCGCGAATGAGAAGAAATATGCAAAGGCGCTTCCGTATTTTCTTGATGCGGTCCGGCTCGACCCGAATTTTCAGGGCGGGTATTTTAACGCCGCTTCATGCTATACCGCGCTGGGAGATAATGAAAAAGCCCGGGAGTACAGTTTGATGGGAAGAGAAAAAAAATAGCGGCTCTTTAGTCAATTCTGCCGGTATGCGGATTCCCGATAAAAACGTTCGGTCTACGACCTCGTTGAGGGAATGACGAACCCTGGCATCGTCATGCCCCAAGTTCTTGGCGGGCATCAAAACCGTAACACTACCCCCCTTGTTGACAAAACGGAAGAGAACGTTTACTTTGATAACGTCGAATGAGTTCGCTGTGCACGCAGCAACGCATCCCCACATTGTGGAACAAACGGAATAAAGATGATCGAATGAATAGATTAGTAACGATCGCATCCAAGGAAGATATTTTTCCACAGTATCGAGATACCCCGATCGGCCTTCTGCTCGAGTACCACAACCTCGGCCGGAATTTCGATCCGTACACCAATGCCGCAATGCTCATCGGCATGTGCATGGACCATCGAAAACATCTCCACATCCCGGATAATTTTTCATTCATTATCCGCGCGGGAGGAGCCAACCTGCGCTATAGTGAATTCAAAGTGTCATACGCGATCGCAGTCGGTGGAGTGCGATGTATCGCGCTGATCGGACACACGCAATGCGGCATGGTGAATTTGAACGACCGCAAGGATCAATTTATTCAAGGCCTGGTTAACGTTGGCTGGGAAAAACAAGCGGCTGCGGACCATTTTTTCCATTTCGCTCCGATGTTCGAAATCGGCAATGAGATCGATTTTATCCTGAGTGAAGTTCAACGCCTTCGTCTCCGATACCCGAAGATTCTCATCGCTCCGCTCCTGTACCGGGTTGAAGATAATCGGCTCTATCTTATAAAAGAGAATCCGGCAAGCGAAAGCTAGACCTCATCATTATCACTCAGAAGAATTCCGGCTCTTTTTCACGAAGAACTTCCGCCCACATGACTTATAGATTCGCTGCCGTTATCAAAAAGATCGGCATAAACCCGTATGTCGATCAACCGCTTCGAATAAGCAAGGCGATCGGTAAACGCGGGTATATTCCAGCTAAAGGTACACTCAACGGAAAAGTCTTCCTTGCAACGTTGGTCCCGATAGGCGGAGGGAAACATCGCCTATTCATCAACGGAGTGATGAGAAAAAGCGCAGGCGTTGATGTCGGGGATAGAATCGACGTAGCGTTGAAGGTCGATGCAAAGCCGCGTGTCGTGCCGATGCCGAAAGACCTTGCAGGCTCTTTGAAAAAGAATAAGGCCGCTGCAATCGCCTGGAAGAAACTGACCCCGTCGAGACAAAAAGAAATTCTCCGGTACCTTAACTTTGCCAAGCACCCCGAAACACTCGAACGAAATATCCGCAAGGTGGTTGCGATGCTTGGCGGAGATACAACATCGAAGAATAGACTAGCTGTGATTCGATCGTAAGGAAACAGCACGCTGGGCGGTCAATGCACAATCGCTTTCAGTCCTCAGCAAAAAATGGCAACACGTCGAACCGGAGACAACGATGCAACCAATCAGATATGAGCGGCAAATCCTGCTGGCAGTTTTAACTCTTCTTATTCTCAGCGCGTCATCATTTTGTCAGCCGAAAACAATTCGAGTGTGGGAAGGAAGCATCCCCGGGGCAATCGAGGACCCTTCATATAAATCAGAGACAATTTATATTGATGGGAACAAGCCTCGCATTACCAAGGTCACCGACCCGACGCTCGATTTTTACCCGGCTCCAGCAGATAAGGCAACGGGAGTAGCGATCGTGATCTGTCCGGGAGGCGGCTATGGGCGGCTTGCGATCGACCACGAAGGAACTCTCGTTGCAGTGTGGCTGAACACGATCGGCATCTCAGCGTTTGTTCTCACGTACCGCTTGCCGAGCGATGCGATCATGGTGAACAAAAGCATCGGGCCATTGCAAGACGGACAAGAGGCGATCAGAATTGTACGACGGCATGCCAAAGAATGGAATATCGACCCGCATAAGATTGGGATCATGGGCTTTTCGGCCGGAGGGCATCTTGCAGCGATGGTTTCGACGCATTTTGCCGATACGGTGTATCAACACAGCAACACGACCAGTGCACGACCGGATTTTTCGGTGCTTGTCTATCCTGTGATTTCCATGGACAGTACAATCACACACCGCGGTTCGCGTGACAACCTCCTCGGTCCGGCCCCGTCCAATGAAACCGTGCGATATTTTTCTGCGGATCGATCCGTTTCAAAGGAAACCCCTCCAGCGTTTATTGTTCAAGCCGCGGATGATAAAACAGTCCCAGTTCAAAACAGCATCGCCTATTTTCTTGCCCTCGAAAAAATCGGTATTCCATGCGAGTTACACATTTACGAATCGGGGGGACATGGGTTTGGCCTCGGCGGAGGCACGGGGACAAAGTCGACATGGCCGCAAGCTTTCAAAGCATGGCTGCAGGCGAGAGGGATCTTATAGGGATTAAATTTAGGCTATGGCGTCTCCAGACCGGCAAGAAACGGCCGCACGCAATTACAATACTATCAGCCCATCCGCCCGATCACTGCTGTTGATGAAGGGGTTGACGAACATTCCTTTTGCGCGAAAAGCTGCAGAGTTGATAGTAGCTCCCAATCAATATCAGCCGGACTTTAATAATAGGGATGTCGGCTTTTGGGCGCGGGTGATCCATTTTGAGATGCGGTACTGGAGCATCGATCAATTGCTGGATGGACTGCCGATCAAAAATATTCTTGAATTATCGTCGGGCTTTTCATTCCGGGGTCTGGAAAAGACGAGGGACGAAGAAATTCATTATATTGATACAGACCTCCCCGACGTCGTTGCGGCCAAAAGAAATATTATCCAGTCTTTAGAGTTAAAGGATGGGGGACGGCACGGGAAGCTGGAGCTGATACCCCTCAACGCACTCGACGAAAAGCAATTCTTCGAGGTCGTCGAGCGTTTTCCCCCCGGGGAGATCGTCATTATCAACGAAGGGCTTTTGATGTATCTGCAGGGTGAAGAAAAGAAAAAACTTTGCAGCATTATCCATAAAGTATTGCAAGACCGCGGCGGATATTGGATCACGGCGGATATCTATCTCGCAAAGAAAACAACCGGCCTCGATATTACCGTAAGCAAAGAGGAAAAAGAATTTTCCGCGCAGCATCGGATCGAGGAAAATAAATTCGACAGCATGGAGGCCGCACGGAAATTTTTTCAGGACGCCGGATTTGCCGTAGAAAAGGAGGCGGAGACGGATCGGTCTAAATTGACATCCCTTGAATATCTGTTGAAAAGCGCATCAATATTTCAGTTATTAAAGTTCCGGAAACGGGGCAAGATCCAGGCAACATGGCGCCTACGCCCGGTGCATGCAGCACCCGTCGATTAACACTATAAGGAGATTCGACAATGACCTTCAGATTTTCTCTTGCCACGGCCCTTAGCCTTCTCATGACAACAATAATGCTTTGTCAAGAGAATCCGCTCTGGATGCGTTACCCCGCCATCTCACCCGACGGAAAGACGATCCTGTTCGAATACAAGGGAGATATTTACTCGGTTGCATCGGATGGAGGGACGGCGATCCCTCTCACGCTCAGCGAGTCCTATGAATTTGCTCCGGTGTGGAGTCATGACGGAAAAAGCATCGCATTCGCCTCCGACAGATACGGAAACTTCGACGTGTTTGTCATGCCGGCGAACGGCGGCGAGGCGAAACGCTTGACGTTCAATTCGACAAGCGAGATCCCGGCCACCTTTTCTGCGGACGATAAATCGGTTCTCTTCACTGCATACCGGCAGGAATTGCCGACGAACGTGCAATTCCCGACGGGGATGATGGTGCAGCTGTACAGCGTTTCCGTGAACGGCGGCCGTGTATCGCTGGTACTTCCGATCCCCACTCTTAACGCCACGCTCAATTCAACCGGCGATAAAGTGATCTATGACGATCTCAAAGGGTACGAGAGTCTTTGGAGAAAGCATCACACATCGTCCGTGACGCACGATATATGGGTGTACGATTTTAAAACAAAGCAATATTTGCAGCTGACCCAATTTGACGGAGAAGACCGCAATCCCGTATTCGATTCGAACGATAACGATTTTTATTATCTCACGGAGCAGAGCGGATCGTTCAACGTGTACAAGAGTTCCTTGTCCGACCCGTCGAAAAGCGAAGCGCTCACTCATTACACCAAGGATCCGGTCCGGTTTCTCACGCTCGCGAAGGATAATACACTTTGTTTCGGTTTCAACGGCGAGGTCTATACGATGAAACCCGGAGGCGATCCCCAGAAACTAAACGTGCGGATCGGCGAGGACGGACGGGAAACGCTCGACAAAGTCGTTCCGGTGAATGAAAAGTTCACGGAAATGAAGCTTTCGCCCAACGGAAAAGAATTTGCGTACGTCTTCCGCGGAGAAATTTTTGTCACGAGTATGGAAGGGGGCATTACGAAGCGGATCACGAATACTCCGTGGCAGGAGCGGAGCGTCAGCTTCAGTCCGGACGGACGCTCGCTCGTGTATGCCGCCGAAAAAGACAGCAACTGGGACGTCTACAAAGTTTCAATCGTCCGGAAGGAAGAGCCGTATTTTTATGCATCGACGATCCTCAAGGAAGAGCCGGTCATTGCTACGGAGGCCGAGGAATTTCAACCAGCGTTCTCACCCGACGGAAAAGAGGTGGCCTACCTTGAAAATCGCGTGACGCTCAAAGTAGTCGACCTGGCGACGAAGCAAACCCGCACGATCATGTCAGCAGACAAGAATTATTCGTACGCCGACGGCGATCAATACTATGAATGGTCTCCCGACGGAAAATGGTTTCTCGTTCAATTTGCGTATCCCGAACGCATCTTCACGCCGGAAGTAGGACTCGTCTCTTCGGACGGCAAAGGAGAAATTCACAACCTCACGTTGAGCGGGTACGACAATTATACTCCCAAATGGGCCATGGACGGGAAAATGATGATCTGGGGTTCCGACCGCAACGGCACGCGTGAACAGGGCGGCGGCATATTCAGCGGCGACGTCTACGGAATGTTTTTCACCAAAGCAGCCTTCGACCGTTTCAAACTCACAAAAGAAGAATTCGCGTTGGTGAAGGAACAAGAAGACAAGGAAAAGAAGGGGACGGATGAAAAGGCGAAGGGTGAGAAAAAAGAAAAAGAGTCCAAGGCGGAAAAAGATAGCCTCCCACAGGTCGTGATCGACTGGAACGAACTCACCGACCGCAAAAGCCGGCTCACTTCGTACACTTCTCCGGTAGGCGATTGGGTGCTTTCAAAGGACGGCGAGAAACTTTTCTACCTGACGAGCTTTGATAAAGGAAACGACCTCTGGACGACGGAGCTGCGGACAAAAGAGACGAAACTTTTTGCGAAGTTAGGCGCCGACCATGCCTCGATGGAGCTTTCACCGGACGGCAAGTTCATTTTCCTCGATGCGGACGGCAAACCGATGAAAGTCGACGCTGAAAGCGGAAAAGCCGAACCGATCAGAACCGGCGGAGAAATGGTGTTGAAGGAAGCCGATGAACGGGACTACATTTTCTACCACGCATGGAGGCAATTCAAAGAAAAAATTTTATTTCCCGACATGCAGGGGGTTGATTGGAGTTATTACTACAACGACTACAAGAAATTTCTTCCGTACATCAACAACGACTACGATTTCTCCGAGATGTTGAGCGAAATGCTGGGCGAAGCGAATGTCTCGCACACGGGATGTTATTACCGCCACGCTCAGCCGAACTCCGATCAAACGGCGGACCTCGGACTGTTGTACGATTTCAGCTTCACAGGGAACGGTGTGAAGATCGCGGAAGTTGTCGAAGGAGGCCCAATCGATAAGGCGGCGTCGAAGATACGGGCAGGAAATATCATCGAGGCGATCGACGGTGAAACGATCACGCCCTCGATCGACTTTTACGAATTGCTGAATCGAAAGGTAGGGAAACTTACCCTTCTGTCGGTGTATGATCCCGAGGCGGACAAACGATGGGAAGAAACGGTCAAGCCGATCTCCGCGGGCGAAGAGAGCGAACTGCTCTACCAGCGCTGGGTGAAGAATCGCCGCGAAGAAGTGGACAAGCTGTCGAACGGAGAGATCGGATACGTGCATGTTCGTTCGATGAACGACGCGAGCATGCGGACGGTTTTTGAAGAGGCGCTCGGGCGGAATGTAGGAAAGAAAGCGCTCATCGTCGACACACGCTTCAACGGCGGCGGGAACATCCACGAACAGCTTTCCGATTTCCTGAGCGGCAAGAAATACTTCGACATTATCCCGCACGGGCAATACGTCGGCTCGGAGCCATACGATAAATGGACAAAACCCTCTATCGTGCTTATCGGTGAAAGCGATTATTCGGATGCCCACTTGTTCCCGGTAGCGTACAAATTGAAAGGAATCGGCAAAACGCTGGGCATGCCCGTTCCCGGCACGGGCACATTCGTGTGGTGGGAAGGCCAGATCGACCCGAACCTCGTGTTTGGAATTCCGATGGGCGGATGGCGGACTCCTGACGGCAAGTTCTGCGAGAACACACAGCTTGAGCCCGACATCAAAGTACGGAACGATCCGGCCATCATGACGAACGGCCGCGATCAGCAGATCGAAGCGGCGGTGAAGGAATTAATGAAGAAATAAAGAGTCGGGATAAAGGCCAAAGTGAAAAATGCAAAAGGCAAAATTTAAGATGGAATTCGGAGTTGTCATCAATTCATTTGAAAGTGTGAATTGTAATTTTGCATTTTTCACTTTGCGTTTTGAACGATCGACGTCAATGCAAGAAGGGGGCGGCTGATGTTGCAACACTTTGGAGCGTTTCTCGTCGGCATCATCGTAGGATTCCTTGGCGGGTTATTCGGCAAAGGGGGAAGCGCCATTGCGACGCCGATGTTGAGTCTCATCGGCATACCGGGATTTGTCGCCGTCACTGCGCCGCTTCCTGCAACGATTCCCGGTTTGGTGATCGCATCGGCCGAATATTGGAAATCGGACCTCCTGGATTGGCAGATCATTTGGTGGAGCGTGGCTGCGGGAGCTCCGGCGACGATCATCGGATCGTTTCTTACCGTCTATACCGGCGCAACTCCTCTATTAATTATCACAGGCCTCATGGTGTTAGGGTTTGGAGTGACATTTCTCGTTTCCCCGAAAGAGAAATCATCGGCCCACCCCGCTGATGCAACAGTTCGTCCGTCGCATTGGCGTTCACGATTGTTACTCGTTGCCATCGGTGTGGGGCTCGTGTCGGGTCTCTTGGCAAACTCCGGGGGATTTCTTCTTGCCCCGAGTTACGCCAGGTTTTTGCAGCAGCCGCTGAAGAAAGCGTTTGCATGCTCGCTCGCGGCCTCTGCGTTCCTGGCTCTTCCGGGGACCATCGTCCATGCCTACCTTGGACACATCGACTGGACGGTCACCCTTTTCCTCGCTCTCGGCTCTGTTCCGTTGTCCTATTTGGGAGCCAAGCTCGCAATCAGATCCAAAGCGAACAAACTGGAGCGGTGGTACGGCGTTGCGCTTACCATTCTGGGGGCATTTTTTCTTTTCCATATGTAATTTTTGGGGATGTAAAATGCCTTGATCGATTCTCGAATTGCCGTTCGATGATGCATTCGTAACGTATTCCTCATGGTTTCTTAATTGCCTCTCGCTCCACTTTTCAATATCTTCAAAGCAATTTCATTCAAACCCCATGTCGCTGATCCGTACGTACGTTCGTCTCCGTCGCTCCGTCAGCTGGGTAGACCCGGTGGTCTTCCTTGGCCTGGCTGCATTGCTCTATAGCCTTGTAGGAGTGGGGAGAGAATGGAACGGCATTCTCAGGCCGAAAGTTGAGATCGACCTTTCGCCGTTGGCCTTGCCGAAGTACACGTTCTTTTCTCTCGTCCGCGGGTTCGTTGCTTACGGAATCTCTCTTGTGTTTACGATCGTCTATGGGTACGTTGCGGCGTACAATAAACGGGCGGAGAAGGTGATGATCCCGCTCCTCGATATTCTTCAAAGCATCCCGGTGCTCGGATTTCTGCCGAGCCTCGTCCTCGCATTTGTTGCCATCTTTCCACACTCGAACATCGGGCTCGAACTCGCGGCAGTGATCATGATCTTCACTGGCCAGGTGTGGAACATGACCTTCAGTTTCTATAATTCGCTCCGGTCAATCCCCGCGGAGTTGCGTGAAGCCGGAAAGGTCTATAAACTCGGCTGGTGGAAACGGTTCACCGAACTGGAGCTGCCGTACTCTGCGATGGGATTGATCTGGAACAGCATGATGTCGATGGCCGGAGGCTGGTTCTTTCTCACGATCAACGAGGCATTTGTGCTCGGGACAAAAGATTTCCGCCTTCCTGGAATCGGCTCTTACATGAGCGTGGCAATATCGCAGGGCAATGTTCCGGCGATGGCCTACGCGATCATCGCCATGACGACGATGATCGTTCTTGTTGACCAGGTTTTCTGGCGGCCGATCGTCGCATGGGCTCAAAAATACAAATTTGAGGATACCGAGGCTTCCGAGGTAGAAGGATCGTTTGTCCTCGATTTGATGAGACAGTCCCACCTGTTGAAATTTGTCCGAGAGGGAATTTGGGAGCCGATCTATTCTTCGGTATCGGTGCGCGTGATGAACGGCGTCATTGCGTTGGAACGGGTAGAAAAAAGACCGGCCCCTGAAGCGGGAAAATTTTTCAAAAAAATTTTTGGCTGGATCGTCACCGCTTTTGCTCTAGGCGTCATGCTCTTTGGCGCATGGAAATTATTTTCGCTCTTTGGGGAGATGAACGTTGGAGACTGGGTAACGATCTTCGTCCGGCTTCTTTTGACGTTCGCTCGCGTGCTCGTGGCGGTCGTCTTGGGGACGTTATTTATGGTCCCGATAGGCGTTGCAATCGGACTGAACCCGAAACTTTCGCGCATTCTTCAGCCGGTAGCACAGGTGGCCGCTTCGTTTCCCGCGCCGATGTTGTTTCCTTTGGTGATCCTGCTCTTGTCAGGGGCGGGCATCGGCATTGAGGCCGGAGCGGTCGTCCTTATGATCCTCGGTACTCAGTGGTACATTCTTTTCAATGTGATCGCTGGAGCGATGGGAATTCCGCAGGACTTACGCGAGGTCGCAAACGTGTCGCGTCTCACGCAATGGCAGACATGGAAGAGATTGATCCTTCCGGGAATTTTTCCTTCTCTCGTGACCGGGTGGGTAACTGCGACGGGCGGCGCATGGAATGCGAGCATCGTTGCAGAGTATGTTCATTTCGGGAACAAAATTCTCGTCGCCACGGGGCTTGGTTCCACCATCACAACGGCGACCGATAAGGGGGATTTTGGATTGCTCGCGGCGAGTGTGCTCGCGATGGCCTCCACCGTTGTCATGGTCAACAAATTTTTTTGGAAAAAACTTTATCACATTGCAGAAACTCAATACAGTCTGAACAAATGAACTCGACACCTATTGCCGAACTTCGCGGCGTTTGCAAAGAATTTACACTCCCCAACGGGGCGGAACTGAAAGTGCTCGAAAATATTTCGCTCCAGATCCATCCGGGCGAGATCGTCGCCCTGCTCGGTCCCTCAGGGTCCGGAAAATCGACGCTCATGCGCATCCTCACCGGCCTCATCACTCCAACAACGGGAGAGGTTCTCGCCTACGACAAGCCGCTTGTCGGATTTCATCCGCGTGCAGCGATCGTCTTTCAGAACTTCGCTCTCTACCCATGGCTCACTGTCCATGAAAATATTTCGTTGGGATTGGAATGGCTTCAGCTTCCCGTCGAAGAGGTGCGGGGGCGGGTGCGGCAGGCGGTGGACAAAGTGGGGTTGGAGGGGTTTGAAGAAGCATACCCGAAAGAACTTTCAGGAGGAATGAAACAGCGGGTCGGCATTGCCCGTGCTATCGTCGTGCAGCCGGAGCTTCTCTGCATGGACGAGCCTTTCAGCGCGCTCGATGTCCTAACGGCGGAGAACCTCCGCGCGGAAGTCCTCAACCTGTGGCTCGACCACAAAGTGGAGATCAAGAGCGTTCTATTTGTCACGCACGATATCCGCGAAGCCGTCTTCCTTGCGAACCGCATCGTCGTTCTTGGAGCGAATCCGGGGTCGATTCGCATCATTCTCCAAAACGACATGCCCCATCCGAGGGACATGCGGTCGCCGGCATTCCTTGCGATGATCGACCGGATTCACGACATCATCACTAATGCCATCATCCCCGACGAAGCGGTTCCGGCCGTTCAGACCGCACAATCCCGGCACATCGAACCGCTTCCTTACGTCACGCCGAGCGAGATCCTCGGGTTGCTCGAAATTCTCGACGACCATACCGGGACGATCGATATCTTCGACCTTGCGCAGAAGACCGGAAAAGATTTCGGTTCTACGATCTCCGTCGCCAAAGCGGCCGAGCTGCTGGATTTCGTCGATACGCCCAAACACAACGTCGTCTTCACCGATATCGGCAAAAAATTTCTCAAAGGGGATATCAACGAGCGAAAGGTGCTCTTCAAACAGCAGCTTCTTTCACTGCGGTTGTTCGAAGTAGTTGCGGGGATGCTGCGCCGCAACGAGTCCCTGAACCTGAACGAAGAAATTGTTCTTGAGCAACTCGCGATTCTTCTTCCTAACGAAGACGCCGACAGGCTTTTCGAAACAATTGTCGGATGGGCTCGTTACGGAGAATTGTTCGGATACAATGCGGATGACAAGCTTCTTTATCTTGATACGGGACAGGAGACGGTGGGATAGTGGTGTGAGGCGACTCCAAAATTTAAAATTCAAAGTGCAAAGGGCAAAGTTATATTGGAAAGTTCAAAATTTATTTCCCGGAATGGATACGTAGAGCGCATAATTTTACCCTTTGCAATGTAGTTTTGCCCTTTGCATTTTGAACTTTGCATTCTCTATATTCCAGCTTCATTTACCTTGAAAAACAATGAGTGATACAAAAATCATTTTCTCCATGGTCGGCGTTGGGAAGATCCATCCCCCCAACAAACAGGTTCTTAAAGATATTTACCTCTCTTTCTTTTACGGTGCGAAAATCGGCGTTCTCGGGTTGAACGGCGCAGGGAAGAGCACGCTTCTTCGCATCATTGCCGGGATCGACAAGGAATACATCGGCGAGATCACATCGCAAAAAGGAATATCGTTCGGCTATCTTCCGCAGGAGCCGGAACTTGATCCCTCCAAGACTGTGAAAGAAATTGTCGAGGAAGGGGCGCACGAAATTGTTTCGCTGTTGAGAGAATACGAAGCAGTCACTGCTAAGTTTGGCGAGCCCGACGCCGATATCGATAAGCTCCTAGAGAAACAGGGGAGCTTGCAGGAAAAGATCGATCGCCTCAACGCATGGGACATCGACAGCAAGCTCGAACAAGCGATGGACGCGCTCCGGTGCCCACCCGGCGAAACTCCGGTGAACGTGCTGTCGGGGGGAGAACGACGCCGTGTCGCGCTGTGCCGCCTGTTATTGCAGGAACCCGACGTACTTCTTCTTGACGAACCGACCAACCATCTTGACGCAGAATCGGTTGCATGGCTCGAGCAGCATCTCGCTCAATATAAGGGGACGGTGCTCGCCGTGACGCACGACCGGTATTTTCTCGACAACGTGGCCGGATGGATCCTCGAATTAGATCGGGGCGAAGGGATCCCGTTCAAGGGGAACTATTCTTCATGGCTCGAGCAGAAACAACAACGGCTTGCGCTTGAAGAAAAGCAGGAATCGAAACGTCAGAAATCGCTGAAAGAGGAACTCGAATGGGTCCGCATGAACCCGAAAGGACGTCATGCGAAGAGCAAAGCCCGAATTGCCGCTTACGAAAAGATGTTCGCCGATCAATCCGAGAAACGTGACGAAGAAATGGAAATCTATATTCCTCCCGGGCCGCGTCTTGGGGATGTTGCTATCGAAGCGCATCATGTTTCAAAAGGGTATGGCGACAATCTTTTATACGAAGATATGAACTTCACGCTCCCCGCTGGCGGCATCGTCGGCGTGATCGGCGCGAACGGCGCCGGAAAGACGACGCTCTTCAAAATGATCGTCGGCGCGGAAAAAGCGGATGCCGGGGAAATCAAGGTTGGAGAAACGGCGAAGATCGCGTATGTGGACCAGAGTCGTCCGTTGGATCCGGAGAGAACGATCTGGCAGGAAATTTCGGGAGGGGAAGATATCTTGCAGCTTGGCGCCAGAGAAGTAAACTCGCGAGCGTACGTCGCGCGGTTCAATTTCAGCGGAAGCGATCAGCAAAAGAAAACGGGGGCTCTTTCCGGAGGAGAGCGCAACAGGGTTCATCTGGCAAAAGTATTGAAGGAGGGAGCGAATATCCTTCTACTCGACGAGCCGACAAACGACCTCGATGTGAACACGCTCCGCGCGCTTGAAGAGGCGCTGATGAATTTTGCGGGATGCGCCGTCGTTATTTCGCACGATCGCTGGTTCCTCGACAGGATCGCGACCCATATTCTTGCCTTCGAGGGAGAAAGCAAAGTCGTGTGGTTCGATGGGAATTATTCGGAGTACGAAGAGAATCGGAAAAAACGCTTGGGCATCGCCGCAGACCAACCGCACAGGATCAGGTACAAGAGATTGATCAGAGAACAGTGAGCAGTAAGAAGTAAGAAGTAAGCAGAAAGCAGTAAGCAGTAAACAGTAAACAGTAAACAACCAAACCTTAGCCTTAACCTTAACATCAACTCAACCTCACCATCAAGGAGAAACTATGAAAAAGCTCTTGATCGGGTTCGTCGCAGTCTTCATTACGCTGGAGTTGCTCGATGCACTTATCCATGGCGTAATTCTTATGGGAACATATATGGCGATGGAGAGCGTGTGGCGCCATGATATGATGGCGAAAATGTGGGTGTTGCATGTTGTCAAGATCATCACGGCATTTTTCTTCGCGGTAATTTTCTCAAAAGGATATGAAGGGAAGGGCATGATGGAAGGTATCCGGTATGGGTTTTATATCGGAATGATCATTGCCGCCGGGTTTGCGCTTGGATCGTACGCAAGCTTTCCTATTCCGCATGTGCTGGCGCTGGAGTGGTTCTTTTATACGCTCGTCGAATACGTGATAGCGGGAGTAGTGATCGCGCAAGTATTTGCGAAGAAGGAAGCTGCGGCGCAAAGCTGATCGCCAGTGCGAGGTGAACTTCAATACCCCGACCCTCTTCCGGGCCGGGGTTTTTGTTAAGAACAAAATAAGTACTTGGTGCTTTGAAAAATGTTTTCCTTTTTTGGGGGCAAAGCCAATGCTTTTACCCGATTTGTTTGATGGGAAATGAAATTTGCCATTTAGCAGTTCTCCGCCTATTTTAAAGATAATAAAGACAAGAAGGAGAGTTTATGGATCGGGTAAAGAGGATTGCGCTCGTCGCGCACGACAATTGTAAGAAGGATTTAGTCGAGTGGGTAGATTGGAATAGGGACACACTCCTTAGCCATCGCCTTATTTGCACGGGCACAACAGGCAAACTGGTGAATGAAACTCTGAAAGAAAGCGGACAGGCAAAACATCATCACAAAATTAAAATGCTGAGATTGAAATCGGGGCCGTTCGGCGGCGACCAACAGCTTGGCGCAAAAATCGCCGAGGGGGGTGTTGATATTCTTATTTTTTTCTGGGACCCCATGGAACCGCAGCCGCACGAAGTGGACGTAAAGGCGCTGCTCCGGATCGCCGTTCTCTATAATATTCCGACCGCATGCAATCGCTCGACCGCAGATTTTCTTATCTCCTCTCATCTTATCAAAGACGAATACAATCAGGCTCCGCCACGCGACTATTCGGAATACCTCAACAGAAAAGTGGAAATATAGATCAGTCAACAATGACCAATCAACAGTGAGCAGAAGATATACATTTACCTTAGTTTTGATTAAATCTCAACCTCAACCTCAACCTCAACCTCGGCACTCATCGTCATTCATGAAAAATGAATTCACATTTTTCCGGTATACTTGAAATAGATTCGCAGCGAAAAGCCTTCGTTCGCGCCGTTTCGCATGGCCTTCTTCCGGCGGTGACGGACGTTCAGATTGCTCCTGGAATTATCCAGCGCTTTGGTTTGCGTCCGGGAGTCATGCTTGAAGGAAGTGCCGAAAGTTCCTCGAAGAACGGCCCTCACGCTCCGGCCATCGAAAGCATTAACGGCCTGCCGCCCGATGAATGGAAATCCGTGAAAGAGTTTTCGACATACGACGTGGTGTCGCCGAACGAAATCATCAGGCTCGAAGGCGCCAAGAGCAATCTCTCGATGCGAGTCGTCGATCTGTTTTGCCCGGTTGGCAAAGGACAACGCGCTCTTATTGTTTCACCCCCGAAAGCCGGGAAAACCATGCTCATGCAGCAGCTCGCTCATGCGGTGAGCATCAACAATCCCAGCATCGATCTGCTCGTTCTTTTGATAGACGAACGGCCCGAAGAAGTGACGGACATGCGCCGTTCAATTTCCGGCGAAGTGTTTGCAAGTTCGAGCGACAGCGAACGGGGCAACCACGTCCGGCTTGCACAGCTCGTGCTGGAGTATGCGAAGCGAAAAGTTGAAACGGGAAAGGACGTCGTTCTGCTCCTCGATTCGCTGACTCGCCTCGGACGCGCGTTCAACATCCATCAAAAGAGCAGCGGCCGCACAATGTCCGGCGGAGTCGATATCCGCGCTCTCGAGATTCCCAAGCGGATCTTCGGAGCCGCCCGGAAGTGTGAACACAGCGGTTCTCTTACGATCATTGCGACGGCGCTTATCGAAACGAACTCCCGCATGGACGAATTGATTTTTCAGGAGTTCAAAGGCACGGGGAATATGGAATTAGTGCTCGACCGGGGAATGGCGAATGAAAGGATCTTCCCCGCGATCAACCTCAGCGCATCGGGCACGAGGAGAGAGGAGCTCCTCTTCGGCGCGGCCGTCGCGGAACACCAAGCGCTCAGGCGATCGATCGCAAAGCTGCCTCCGCGGGAAGCAATGCTCGACGTGCTGAAGCTCCTTAAACAATTTCCGACAAACGACCTGATTCTGTCGAAATTCTGAGATCTATCATCCTCGACCCCTCCATCGGTCTCCGTGTATTGCCGAAAGCAACGATGGAAAAATTTCAGTACATTGACAGCAGAAATCCCAATTATTTAAAAAGAATTCAGTGATGGCTCGACGTGCAATCGCGATTGCGGCGTTGGAAATTTTTGTTTTGAATTTCACGTGAGGCAGCATGAATGTGCTGCCGTGCACTTATTCGAACCAGTTACAAAAGACTCAGAGGAACATGCAGATGAAATCAACCGATTTTCTTTCAGTTCGCGATATGACCGGGAAAGAAATGCTTGAGACGTTTTCCATTGCGCGCTCCATGAAGGCCAACAGAAAGAAATACAGCAAAAGCCTTCAGGGGAAAACCCTTGCGCTGATTTTTGAGAAACCGTCGTTGCGAACAAGGACTTCGTTCGATGTGGGCATACAGCAACTCGGAGGATTCTCGCTCTGCTTATCGGCAGCGGAAATCAGCCTTGGCAAACGCGAATCGGTGTACGACGTGGCGAAGAACCTCGAACGAATGGTACAGGGAATTATGATCCGGACATTCGCCCACAAGATCGTCGTCGACCTTGCAAAGCATGCGTCGATTCCCGTCATCAACGGCCTGACTGATTATTCTCATCCTTGTCAGGCGATGGCGGATTTTATGACCATTCAGGAAAAGAAAAAAAAGCTCAAAGGCCTGAAACTCTGTTACGTCGGCGATGGCAACAATGTCGCACACTCTCTGATGTTTGCGGGCGCCCGACTGGGAGTCAATGTGACGATAGCGTGTCCTCAAGGATATGAGCCGGATAAAACCGCCACAGCTCAAGCAAAAGATGACGCAAAGGAAAGCGGAGCGCACATTGAAGTTGTTCACGACCCAGCCGATGGTGCAAAAGGGGCCGACGTCATTTACACGGACGTATGGGCGTCGATGGGACAGGAGTCCGAAGCGCAGGCCCGCAAGAAAGTCTTTATACGTTTCCAGGTAAACAGGGAACTGATGTCGAAGGCAAAAACCGATGCGATCTTCATGCATTGTCTACCGGCGCACCGAGGGGATGAAGTGACGAACGATGTGATCGATTCGAATCGTTCCGTCGTTTTCGATGAGGCTGAAAATCGACTTCATGCCCAGAAAGCGATCATGTTTCAGTTGATGAAGTAACGGGTGCGAGTGAGAATGGAAAAAATGAACAGTGCCGCAGGCGTATAAAGGAAGAAAAAACAAAAGGTCGCATTTCAATGAATAGAACACCCCGGAATTAACGATCCGGGGTGTTCTACTTTCCCCCAACCATAATTGGTCGAAAGGGTTTCAAAAAGCCATTAAACCTTTGCAGCGAGCGAACGTTCTAATCGTTTGTTCCCACAGTTCACTCCCAGCATGAAGAGCAAAAACAAAAATCATTTTCTTTACGGAATACCCGGAGGGTCATTTTCAATGGATAAGGACCTGCTGAAAAACCTAATTCGTTTCAAACTCAACTATGTTTTTCTTCTCGCGCTCGTTTTTATGGCAGGCTGCGGGATGATCGACCTCAAAAGTCATTGGCGCGATCGCCCCGTCATCATCGATGGGAAAAATTCAGAGTGGCAGGACAACCTTTCTCTTCTCGACGACAAAGAAACTTCAATCGGCATCTATAACGACAACAGTTTTATCTATATCGGAATCATTTCGTCAAACCGCAATCTTCGCAGTCAAATCATGAGGCGCGGACTCACATTCTGGTTCGATAAGAACGGCGGAAAAGACCAAAAATTTGGGATCCATTACCCGCTTGGCTTTGGCGGCTTTCGTTCATCGGAGGAAAATGGCGGGGAAGAAGAAACGCAGCAGTCGTTTTTGAGAACCGAAGGCCCCAGCGAAGAATTGGAGATCGAGGGGCCGGGAAAAGATGATCACCATCTCATGACTGTCGCCGAAACCGGCGGTATCGAAGCGCGCTTCCATGCCTCTGAAGACATCATTGTGTATGAGCTCAAGGTTCCACTTTCGGATAGCGGATCGCATCCATTTTCAATCGGGACAAAGTCGGGAGCACAGATCGGTGTGGGCATCGAAACGCCTGCTGCTCAGAAACCTTCGGGATCATCTGAAAGTTATCGCGGTGGAGGCGGCGAAGGCGGTGGAATGGGAGAGGGCGGCGGTGGCGGGTATGGCGGAGGATACGGCGGCCGCGGTCGTCGTGGAGGAAGGGGCGGAGGCGGAAGAGGATCTGCGGGAGGAGGAGAACCGTTCAGCATGTGGGCGAAGGTTCAGTTAGCAGCGAATGATTCAACCTCTCATTGAATTCGTTTGCACGAAAAGTCTGTTGCGTCAACAAAAAATGGCGGATTTATATATTAATACCCATCAGACTCAAAAATGATCGTGGTGTACGAATGAACCAGTAGAACGACCATAAATTTTCCCTGCATTTATGAGCGACTCCTTTCTTTTTCCGCAATGCTGTGCACCACGTAAAGATTCTGCATCGATCCCGGCGACTCTTTTTTCTTCCTCCAAATAATGTTAGATTGAACGCGGATTAAAGTTACGTTGACGTATACTGAGGTTTGCGCTCCGAATTATGTTTTACGTTACACGTTATACGTCATACGTAAAACGTATTACTTATAACTTACCACCTATAACAATACTCACTCATTCATCCATTTGTTTCCGTAAATGACCGCGTTCCCAAAACGAGTTGCCGTCATATGTTTTTCTCGGTCGTTTGGCGGGCTTGAGCTCTCGACCCTCCGCCTTGCCCGGACCATGAACGGAAAAGGGGTTCCCGCAATGGTCGTAGTGCCTTCTAATTCATCACTCCATAAAAAGGCGCAGGAATGGGGGATAGAGTCGTCAACCCTGGCTCCTGCATGGAAATATGGAGACGTTCTCGCGGCACGACGGCTCGCGCGAATTTTGACCGAACATCGCATCGACGTCGCGATACTCATGCAATCGCACGACATCCATCTTGCATCGATCGCCACTAAATTTTCCCCACATGTAAAACTCGCTTTCTATCAGCAGATGGATTCGCGGCACAACAAGAAAGATCTTTTGCACTCGTGGGCTTTTTCAAAACTATCGCTCTGGATCACGCTTACGGAGCGGATGAAAGAAAACGCTCTCGCTTCTACACGAATGCCCTCCGAGAAAGTGCACGTCGTTCCTCTTGGCACCGACCTCCAGCGGTTTGACCCGGCGCTTTATTCTCGGGCGGATTCGAGGTCGGCATTTAATTTGCCGGCGGAGAAAAAAATTATCGGCGTTCTCGGACGCATCGACCCCGGCAAGGGGCAGGAGATTATTGTCCGAGCTTTGCCGGACCTCATGAAGCAACACCCCGATCTTTTTCTCGTCATTGCGGGAGAAGAAACAGCCGGCGAGCCGGGCCACAAAGCATATCTTCAAAAATTGTGTCTGACCCTCGGCATTGAACAGCATGTAAAGTTCATTCCTTTTACGGACGATGTTCCCCGCCTTTTGGCGGCGCTCGATATTTTTGCTCTCCCTTCGTTTGGGGAAACATTTGGGCTGGTGGTGATAGAGGCGATGGCGATGGAAAAGGCGGTTATTGCAACCGACGCCGGGGGAGTTCCCGAGATCGTCGAGCATGGGCGGACCGGCCTTCTTATCGAACCGCGCAGCGTGAGCAGCGCGGCCACGGCGATTGACAAGCTTCTCCGGGATGAATCGTTGCGTATTTCGCTTGGAATATCAGCGCGCAAAGAAGCGCTCCTCCGATTCAGCATGGATCATTGCGTGAATATGCTCCTTGGGTTGCTGTCGAACATTTAAGAAATTGCCCGGCCTCGTTTCATCTCCATTTCATGTGAAGCATATAATTTTGTTCCATGGCGGGCACTACGATGAGAATACTTTTAATAGAGGACGAGAAAAAGCTTGCCGAATCGCTCTCCAAAAGCCTGCGGGCAGAAGGGCTTGTGGTCGATATTGCATACGACGGAATTTCCGGCGAAGCCCTTGCAAAGATCAACGATAACGACCTCATCATTCTCGACCTTATGCTTCCGAAACAGGATGGCTGGACCACGTGCTTAAATCTCCGGAGGGATAAGATCCTCACTCCAATTCTTATGTTGACGGCCCTCGACGATGTTTCGGATAAAATTCGAGGGCTGGACAGCGGCGCGGACGACTATCTCGCAAAGCCGTTCCATTTCGGCGAGCTCCTCGCACGCATCCGCTCGCTCGTCCGCCGCAAAAGCGATATCCGGGTTCCACTCATCGAACGTTTCGGCGTTCGGTTGGACCTTAACACGCATAAAGCTTCGCGCGACGGCAAAGAGGTGATGCTGACGACAAAAGAATTCTCGATGCTCGAGCTTTTCATGATGAACCCGGAAAAAATTCTTTCGAGGGAAGCTATCTCAGAGCACCTCTGGGATATGAATTTCGACCCCAAAAGCAACGTGATAGAATCGTTCGTGAAATTCTTGCGTCAAAAGATCGATAAGGGGTTTAGCACTCAACTCATCCACACCGTCCGCGGGTCGGGATATTTGTTTTCCGATAAAGCTCCATAGACCCTGACAAGCCAATGACCATTAAAACGAGGATTTCCCTTCTTTCGACCTTTGTATTCGGACTGTTGCTGTCCTGTTTCGCTATCCTTACTTATCGGGCTGTGCGAAATATTGAGATCGCAAAGCTCGACGACCGGCTCGAGCTTCAGGGAGAAAAAATCGATGCCGAGTTCGAGGAAGAGGGAGGTAAAAATCCGGGTCGAGTGATGGAAATTTTCTTTTCTGAAAAGCCGGAGGGGATGGAAGGGGTCACGCTTCGCCTTTTCAACCCGGACGGTATGGCGGTGTTGGACGATTCACTTCTTGATAAGTCTTCGTCGAAGCCGTTAGGCGATGCTCTCAAAGGCATCCACACAAAAAGTTTTTTCAGTTATAGGGATGCGAATTACCGAGTGCTCTGGATGCCGCTCATCGTAGAAGGCAAGACTCTCTATGCGCTACAGCTTGGAATGTCCACGTCATCGATGCAAAGGAACCTCGCATCGATACAAATGCTGTTTCTCATCACCATCCCCTTGACGCTTCTTTTTACCGCTCTTGGCTCTGTACTGATTACGCGCATTGCCTTCCGTCCTATAACAAGAATGGTCGATGCGGCGCGGCAAATTTCGGCGCAAAATCTTGACACACGCCTTGAGCTACCGAACGCGCGGGATGAAATACGCGGCCTTGCGGAGACTCTCAATGGAATGATTGAACGCATAGATGCCGCATTCAAAAGTCAAAAGCAATTTATTGCAGATGCTTCCCACGAGATACGGACTCCGCTGACAATCATCGCCAATGAATTGGAGTTTGCCGAAAAGCACGCTGCCGATAAGACGTTGTTGGAGAGCGTCCAGGTTTCTCTGGGAGAAATCGAACGGCTGGCGACGATGGCTCAGCAGATGTTGCTCCTTGCGCGCCTCGATTCATCGGCGGAGATTCTACATCAAGAACCGGTCCGGCTCGATGAGCTGCTTATCGAATGCGTTCAACGGACAAAAACCCTTGCGTCAAAGAAGGAGGTCGAAGTCCGAACGACCGTTGAAGAAGCGCTTGAAATTTCTGCCGACCGAGAAAAAATGAAAAGCGTGATCGTTAACCTGCTCGATAATGCCATCAAATATTCTCCTACACGAAGCTTTATTGTTGCCAAGGTTTGGTTAAAAGAAGGAACTGAGAACAAAGCAATGATAGAGATAGGGGATCACGGCTGCGGAATTTCACAGCACGATTTGCCTAACATTTTTAAGCGTTTTTATCGAGCGGATGTTACACGCGCCGAGGTTGGGGGGAGCGGGCTTGGCTTGGCGATAGCAGAACAAATCGTGACCCTGCACGGCGGAAGCATTTTTGTCAGGAGTGAAGCCGGCCACGGCTCGGTATTTACCGTGGAGCTTCCCATCGACGGGTGAACGGTTCTCTCAAGGGAACCGTTCACCAGCTTAAATTTTCATCCTCATTTCATCTTCCCTTCCTACATTCTTCAATTCTTAAGCATATCCGAGGAGATGTTCGTCACCAACAACTATCCTAAAACTTAACGGCAAAAACATGAAAGCGATTCGATTTGTGTCGGCGGTGCTCATGGCACTTGCAGCAATATGCAATGCGCAACCTCAAGGCGGATTCCACCTTGTCAAGAAAATGCTCGTAGGGGGCGAGGGGGGATGGGATTATCTCACAGTTGACAGTCATGCGCGGCGGTTATATGTGACGCACAGCGACCGTGTCGTTGTTCTGGATGCCGATTCTCTCACAGCGGTCGGCGCCGTCATGAACTGTGACGGACTCCATGGCGTTGCGATCGCAGAGGAATCCGGACACGGGTTTGCCAGCAACGGACGCCCTTCAACGGTCACGATGTTCGATTTGAAGACGCTCGACGTGATCAAACAAATTCCTACAGGGAAGAAACCCGATGCAATTATTTTCGACCCGGCGTCGAAAAAAGTGTTCGCCTTCTGCGGGCAGGGAGAAGAAGCAACGGTTATCGACCCCGACTCCGGAACGGTCGTTGCATCTATCCCTCTCGGCGGCGGGCCGGAATTCGGCGCTGCAGACGGCCAGGGACATGTGTACGTCAATCTCGAAGACAAGAGCGAGCTTGTGGCCATCGACTCCCGCAATTTCAAAGTGATTAATCGGTGGTCACTCGCACCGGGAGAAGCTCCTTCCGGACTTGCCATTGATATCCGTCATCGGCGGCTTTTTTCAGGCTGCCGCAATAAGCTCATGGTGGTCTCCGATCCCGACAGCGGGAAAGTGATCGCAACCCTTCCTATCGGGAGCGGTGTCGACGGTTGCGGGTTTGACCCCGGGACAGAGATGGCATTCAGCACAAACGGCGAAGGAACGCTGACCGTTGTGCATGAAGATTCTCCCGCCTCATTCGTCGTTGTGGAGAATGCGGCGACGCAGCGCGGTGCAAGAACGATTGCCGTAGACCCCGTCACTCATTCTGTCTTCACGGCAACGGCGGAATTTGGGGAAGCGCCAAGCCCAACGCCGGACCATCCCCGTCCGCGTCCGCCGATAATTCCCAATACGTTCGTTGTGTTACAGTATCAAAGATAAGCGCGGTGAAAAAGATTTTCTGCATTATTATTTTGCTCGCCTCGGCGGTATGGATGGCCGAAGCGCAAACAGTGTTGACTCTCGACCAATGCCTTGCCATCGCGCGCGAACACAACCTTTCGTTGCGTGCTGCGGAAAATGATGTTGAATCTTCAAAACTGTCCCGCGAAGAATTGTTGACGACAAAACTTCCCGAGACTCATCTCGAGGGCTCTGCAATCTATGCGCCATCGTCGGGACACTTTGGTTACGACCCGATCATTTCCAACAGCGGCCAGCTTTCGGCGCAAATTGTGGCAAAACAGTCGGTCTATGACGGCGGAGTCCGCAATCTCCGCATTGATGAGGCGGCAGTTGATATCGGTCTCCGCAATAAGGAGCTACGGCAGACTGAACGGGACCTGGTCTATTCCGTCAAGCAGGCTTACATCGAAACTCTTCGTTCCAAGGACGAGATCCAATTGCAACAAGAAAGTGCAAGGCAGCTTGCGGAATATCTGGAAAGGGTGAAGCAGCTTTCAGGGGCCGGAAGCGCATCCTATACCGATATTCTTAAAACCCAGGTACAACTGGCAGACGCCAAAATATCTTTAGAAGAATCGGAACAGGCGTATGCCAATGCCAAGTATTCTCTCGCGGAATTGCTCGGCACGTCAATCGACACGACATTCACAGTTGCAGGCACTCTCAGCGACCTTTCATCCACATCGGCGGATTCAACCCTCCTCGAGTCGGACGACTCTCTCCAAACGCTTGACCTATCGATTGCGGCAATGACGATTCAACGAAACGCTTTGGAAGTCGATTTGACTCGGCACGAACTGTCTCCATTGGTATCAATCGTCGGGGACGCAGGGCTCCTGACGTCCAGGGATAACCTGAGACTGCCCTATGATCAACGAGCGGGGCTTGTCGGATATTCGGTTGGTTTGCTCATCGAATTCCCATTTTTCAATTGGGGAGCGACGGATTTGCGCGTGCAGCAGAAGGAGCGTGCAGTGAGCGACCTGCAATTTCAGTATGAATTGCTCCGCCGATCTTACAGCTCAGAATCAAAGAAACTTCGCTCACGATTGGGGACATTGCGGAAGCGCCTCGCGGAACTGCGTGAGAACCAGAAGATGGCCGAGGAAAATTTTCTCATGACGAAATCGAAATATCTCTCTGGCGGAGCTCTTTCTCTCGAAGTCCTTTCGGCCCAGCAATTGTTGACGGATTCAAAAATTTCTGAATTGGAAACGCTTGCAGAGATAGGGATTGTTGCTGCAAGGATGGAACAACTATACGCAGAATAACATATGAAGATCACTACGGGGCGGTCAATGTTTTCACGTCCCCTAATCTTTTGCCTTCTCTTTCTTTTTCTTATTCAAGGTTGCCGCTCGAAAGAAGGGGGCGGGGAATCGGAGGAACAGGAAATACGTCCCATCGTACCTGTGAAAATCGATACGATACAGGAGCGCAACGCTGTCGTGACAATTTCAGCGGTCGGGAAAACGGATGCTCTCCGGAAGGAAAAATTTTATTCCCCGATTTCGGGGAAAATAATAAGCATGAAAGCCTTCGTTGGGAACACTCTGCATCGCAGAGATACGGTTGCGGTTATCCAATCGAAAGAATCGTATGCGGCAATCAACGGAGCCGAGGCGATGGCCCGCTCTGCCGCCACATCGGAAAAAAAAGCCGAAGCAGAGCGGCTTTTAAAGACCGCCCGATCGACGCAAAGCGTTGTCAGCGTCCTTTCGAAATTCGACGGAGTGGTTTCAAGCCGAACCGCGAGCGAGGGAGAGTTGGTCCCGGAGAATGGAGAACTGATGACGATGGTAGACCTCTCGACTGTGGATTTTCTTGCCGACATTCCCGTTGGGGATGTTCCTTTGCTTGCGATAGGGGAGCGCGCGGACGTCGAGTTCCCTTCGCTTCCTGGAAAAATCTACCCGGCGGTCGTTGAAGCAATAAACCCCCAAGCCGATGAACAGAGTCAAACCGTTTTCGCCAGGCTGAAATTCCAACAACCTCACAGCGCGCAGCTTCCCATCCTTCGTACAGATATTATGGGGACTGCGATTATTTATCTTGGAGTCCGGCCTCATGCATTGTTTGTTCCGCGATCTGCGGTGCTGCGGGACGATGAAAACAACACCTATTCTATTGTGATCGTCACGCAAGATTCCCTTGCGAAATCCGTATCGGTCTCCGTGAAATCGCGTACGGACTCATCCGTTGAAATAACGGGCCCGGGACTTCGCGCAGGGCTGCCCGTCATCACCGAGGGGAACTATTCCCTCGCTGATTCCACCCGAGTGACAGTGGCGCAGCGGGACTGACATGGCCCTTTTCGAATATGCAAGGCGCCACGCAAAAGCCTTCCTCTTCACCATCATCGTTTTAGTCCTCTCCGGCATTGCGTTGATGCTGAACATGCCGATCTCGCTTTTCCCGGATATCACCTTTCCGCGTATTGTCATTCTTGCCGATAATGGAGAAGAACCGGCGGAACGAATGATGGTAGAGGTGACCAAGCCGTTGGAGGAAGTAGCAAGCTCAATTCCCGGGGTCACGGTTGTCCGTTCCATTACCGGGCGAGGTTCGACCGAACTTTCGATCGGGCTTGAGTGGGGTTCCAACATTCTTCAAACGCTCCAACTGCTCCAGGGGCGCATCGCCAATATTCGCAATCAACTTCCCGCCTCGGCGTCCGTTCAGGCGGAGCAAATGAGCGTGTCTGTCTTTCCGATCCACGGGTATAGTCTCACGTCCGACACCTTGAGTCTCGTCGAACTCCGCGATATTGCATTGTATCAGATCCGCCCGGCCTTGATGAAGGTGCGAGGCGTTGCGAGAGTCGAGATCACCGGAGGCGACACGCGTGAATTCCACGTGACCGTCTCTCCCGAGAAGCTTGAAATGTACAGGCTCGATATACGGCAGGTATCGGATGCGATCGAAAAAAACAATTTCATCTCATCGACAGGATTAGTCGACAACAACTATCAGCTCTATCTCTCTCTCGTTTCCGGGCTTTTGACGACGGTTGACGATATCAGGAATGTCACGGTCGTAGTGGAGAATGGGGTCCCTATCAAGGTTTCGGATATTGCTGAGGTTAAGCCTTCGGTAGAGGATAAATATATCCGCACGACGGCCCACGGGCGGGATGCGGTTCTCATCAACATCATCAAACAACCGACGGGCAGCACTGTTCAAATCGGAAGGGATGTCACCGCTGAAGTGGCTCGACTGAACTTGCCCGCCGGAGTTCACTTTGAAAATTTCTACGACCAGGGGGCCTTTATCATGAGCTCCATTGCCAGCACGAGGGACAGCATCATCATCGGCGTTGTTCTTGCGATGGCCGTGATATTCCTCTTCCTCCGAAGCTGGCGCATCAGTCTCGTCATTTTACTCGTTGTTCCGACGACCATTGCAGCCACATTTGCCTGTCTCTCCGCAGCGGGTCTTACGGTCAACATCATGACGCTTGGCGGGATTGCAGCAGCTGTAGGCCTTATCATCGACGATTCCATTGTGGTCATCGAGCACATTTTCACGCACTTCAATCTGGGCACAGAATCGAAAGGAACTCACGCGGCGTTTGCAGACACGGCGTCCACTTCTCTCAGGCAATTAATGCCGGCGATCGCCGGATCGACTGCCAGCACTATCGTCATTCATATTCCTTTAGCTTTTCTTGGAGGCGTCACCGGGGCATTTTTTGCATCCCTTTCGATTACGGTGGTCTTAGCAATGCTCCTTTCCTTTGTGTTTTCAATCAGCCTTGCGCCTTTGCTTGCAATGTTTCTTATCCGGAAAGGGGATATTGTGCGCGAGGTCGAACATCATTCTTCAGCCCCCGCGGAACACGGACGTTTCAGGCAACTCCTGAGAGCCCTGCTCAGGCATCGATGGGTCGTCGTTCCGATAGCGAGTGTGATGATTGCAGCAACTTATTTCCTTTATAAAAATATCGGGAGCGATTTTATGCCGGAGATGGACGAGGGGACATTTGTTTTGGATTACACATCCCCTCCGGGCACTTCCCTTAATGAAACAAATCGCATGTTGATGCAGGTAGAAAAAATTATTATGGCGACGCCTGAGGTTGAATCGTACTCGCGCCGGACCGGGACGCAATTGGGGTTCTTTCTTACGGAAGTGAACAACGGTGATTACCTGGTCAAATTAAAGAAGAAGCGATCGAGGAGTATCGAGGAAGTGATGGACGATGTGCGGACCAAAATAGAGTCGAACGTGCCAAGCCTTCAGATAGATTTTGGCCAGCTCATGATGGACGTCATCGGGGATTTGACGAATAATCCATCGCCCATCGAGATCAAGCTTTTCGGCGAGGATGCAGATCTGCTCCATAAAAAGGCGGACGAAGTGACGAAGCTGATCGAGACAGTACCCGGCGTCGTCGATGCGTTCGACGGGCTTGTTATCTCAGGTCCGTCATTGATCGTCGACGTCGACGCGGCGCGCGCAGCGAGAGCCGGTTTAGTGCCGTCGGATATCCGCGACCAATTGGAAACGATGATGCGGGGCGAAGCGGGCACGATGATTCAAAAAGGAGAGAAGCTCATCGCCATCCGCGTACGATTTCCCTCCCCATACCGCACCGACATCGACAAGCTCAATCAAGTACGCTTCGTTAATTCCTCCGGCGCATTGATTCCACTTTCTTCGATTGCAACGATCCGTACGACCACAGGGCAGGCGGAGTTGGACCGCGAACGATTGCGACAATTTGTTGCCGTCACTGCACGAATATCTCAGAGAGATCTAGGGACAACCGTCGACGACATCAAAAGAACGCTCTCTCAACATTTTGAATTGCCGAAGGGAATGTCGATTGAATTCGGGGGAGTGTACCAAACGCAGCAAGAATCTTTCCGCGGACTACTTCTTGTAGCAATTGCTGCGTTTATGCTCGTCTTCATTGTTTTATTGTTCGAGTTTGGAGAGTTTGCAGTCCCCGTTTCGATTTTTATCGTGAACCTTATGTCGTTGTTCGGCGTCCTCGTCGCCCTATGGATCACGGGAATTACGTTTAACATTTCCAGTTTTGTCGGGATCATCATGATCATCGGTATCGTCGCGGAAAATGCGATCTTTGTCCTGCACGAAGTGAAAGTGTCACAAGGCCAGGGCATGGCTTTGGACGATGCATTGGTCCAAGCAGTTTCAGTTCGAGTGAGGCCTATTTTGATGACAACGCTCGCCGCTGTGTTTGCCCTGCTTCCCCTGTCGCTCGGCATCGGCGCGGGTGCCCAAATGCAGCAACCCCTCGCCATTGCCGTCATCGGCGGTTTCTCGGTTTCGAGCGTTGTCCTTTTTTTTGGTCTTCCACTCATCTATAGGATGTTAAAACGCTAATACTTGCTAAAGAAGCGCACATAAAAATGTTAGAGGGCGGAAATTGTGGAAATTAGGCTGGTTTGGCCAATATTTTTTGACTTTGCGTGATATTTGACACAGCCCGTTATGCGGAACTTACGTATCCTCCTGTAGGCACCGTAATTGTGTAAATACGTGATAAACTGCATTGATTTCTCGCATTTATTCCGTATCTTGTATACAGATCAAAAGAAAAGAAGCCTCACGTGCCATGAGAGCTTTGAAGATTTAAAGTAGGTAACCCAAAAACAAAAGGTCGAAGTAAGTGGGAACGTCGAAAATAATGATCGGTCTTGGAGTGTACGCTGTCATCGGGCTTTACGCCCTGGCGTTTAACACTGCGGACCAATCGGTCAGCACCGTGAGCCAAGTCCAGGCGTATCACGACCAGGCGAGGCAAATTGCGAACGTCGGAGTGAAGTTCGCGATGGGTGATGCCGGCGCAGCTACTTCCCCGACGCTGACAAGCACCTCGGTGACTGTGATGAGCGGAAGCGTTACGTATACGACAGACCGTCCCACTGGAGTTGCATCGACCCAGATGCGTGTAACCTCGACCGGATCCTACAACACGTACTCCGTGACAATGGTAGCGATTCTGTATTACAACGGTACGAAGTGGACGCTTCAACGAGTCTATCAAGTACCCGACGCCGCCGAATATTCGAAGCTGAGCTAGAAACCTCGGCTGCTAAAAATTATCTCTCCGATTGAAATGCGATACGGTACAAGTATCGCATTTTTCGTTTATGGCCCAAAATTTTTCTTCAAGCGATCCGCAAAATGAAACGGGGAATGGATTTTATTCGTTGTAGAAAAGACGCCGCCCCTTCGGACCTCGTTCGCTATGGATTTTGCTTTTCGGACATCTGATGACGTCCTCGATATCAAACTCCTATGCATCGCAACATCGCCAACGACAAGAATCGTTTCTTGCCGTCCCGTGGAAAAATCCATTCCCACCAAAGAAAATCCTCGCGATCAGGCTTCAAGCCCTCGGCGATACATTCGTTACATTTCCATTCCTTCAGGCATTGCATAATGCATTGCCGTCCACACGGTTTGATTTTTTAACGAGAGAAGAGTTCGCAGAATTTCCGCGCAACCTATCGATGTTCTCTGCCGTGCACACCATCGATGGAGGTAGGCGCCGCGAACGTCAGATTAGCTCTGCAATAAGGTTGATTCCACATCTTTGGAAGGAGCACTACGACGTTGTCATCGACCTTCAGAGAAATTTTCTCACCCGGTCTATCCGAAGGCTGCTGCGTCCGAAAAGTTTTTCAGAGTTCGACAGGTTTTCCTTTTCAAGTGCCGGAGAGAGGGTAAGAGATACAATCGTGAGACTAGGGTTTACGTCGATCGCCTCATCCCCAGTCCCACTTCAGATACGCGAGGAGCAGCGCGGACTGGAAAAATTGATTACGGCTAATTTCGATATAAAGAATAAATTGATAGTTCTCAACCCGGCAGGCAGCTTTGTTACAAGAGAATGGCCGCTCGAAAATTATATTCAATTCAGCCTGCACTGGAAAAAAGAAGTTGATGCGAATGCCCAGTTCATCATCCTCGGAGCTCCTTCATTAAAGGAAAAAGCAAATTTCATCAAGGCCAAATTAGGCGAAAATCTCATCGACCTTGTGGGCTCCACAACCGTATCAGAAGCGTTTAACATCCTGCGTCACGCCAATCTTGTTGTGTCGGAAGATTCAGGTTTGATGCATATGGCATGGGTAGCAGGAGTTCCGGTCGTAGCTTTGTTCGGGTCGACACGAAGCGCTTGGTCGAGGCCTCTGGGCGATAATTCTCTCTGTCTGAATTCCTCGGACCTTGAATGCGGCGAATGCCTGCAGGCCGAATGCCGATTTGGAGATACGCACTGCCTTACGCGCTATACTCCAAACCTTATCGTCGAAGCTGCGTCGAAATTGCTAGAAAACGCGACAACGTGAATAATAAATATAGAATAGCGATCATTGTACCGGGAGGGATCGGAGAGAAAGACAATGTTCCGGCAATTATTGATTTGCTCTCGCGGCTTGCCGAAGAGTATACGCTGGCGATTTATTCGTTTTCGCACGCAGCGCCACATCATATTCTTTTAGAAAAAAATTGCAGGATCTATTTTCCGCCGAAAACTGCTGGAAATTCCACCATCCTGAAGCTCATTTGCCTCCTCGTGAAAATGAAAACACACACGACGGGTGAACGTATAGACCTCGTTCACGGGTTCTGGATTATGCCGCAAGGTTTGGCTGCTGTGTTGGCGTCTCGGTGGTTGAAAATTCCGAGCATCGTTAGTTCGCTGGGGGGTGATATTGTTTATGTGCCGGAGATCGATTACGGGGCGATGAGAACAGCCTTTTCGCGAAGGGTCATCCGATGGGTCGTGAAACATGCGCACATTGTCACTGTCCTCACGCGCTACCAACAGACGCTCATGCAATCGGCGGGGATGTCGCAGACCATACCGGAGGTCATTCCTTTCGGCGTGGAACTGTCTACATTTACTTTCCAGCCCAAAGAAATTTCGAGCCAGCTTAAGCTTGGCTTTATCGGCAACTTAAACAGCGTGAAAGACCCGTTTACGCTTATCAAGACATTTTCACTTATTCTCGCCAAAGTTGAATGCACCCTCACTATCGTGGGGCCTGATTATTTAGATGGAGAAGTACAAAAGTACGCGTCAGCATTGGGAGTTGAAAAGAGGATTCAATGGGTAGGAAAAGTTCCGCATGCAATGGTCGCGCACTATCTCCATGCCATCGATGTAGTAATTCTTCCTTCATGGTATGAAGGGGAAGGGGTAGTAATTATGGAAGCATTTGCGTCCGGGGTCATTGCGGTCGGAACAAATGTCGGTCTGCTTGCAGACGTAGGAGATCAAAGTGTCGTCGTCAAGCCGGGGGATGCGGAAGGTTTGGCGGAAAAGATCCTTCGTTTGACAGCCGAGCCGAAGCGCGTTTCGGCTATGCAGCTTCGGAATCGGAAAATTGCGGAACAGTGGTCGATGGAATGGACAGCAACGCAATTTAAAAATGAGTATAAGAAAGCAATGGAATTGGGGTTTAAGATTTAACGCGTTTTCTTCGCCGCGTAGCCGGGATGTTTTTCGAATAGCGCTTCTTGTTCCCCGCTCTCCTTTATTTGCCGTCGCCGAATCCAGTACCGCGTAAGAAGTAATTCTTCCTTGAGTGTATAAGAAAGGTCCTTCTCTTTCATAAAAAATACATTCTTGACATTGTAATTTATAAAAGCGCCGGCGCACATCAGACACGGCTCGAAAGTCGAAATAAGGATCAACGTCGACCGGTCGAGCGCGGCGAACCCGTCCATTCCAATTTTCCCGATTGCGTCGGAAATTGCGTTGACCTCGGCGTGTTCGCCCGCCTTTCCATTTTTCAGGACGGTGTTGTATCCCTCGCCGATAATTTCTCCCCGACTCAGCAATATTGCGCCCACCGGAACGTCCGCCGAATTGAGCGAGAGCGAAGCGAGCTCGAGCAACCGGGCTCGTTGTTCCGTCGTAAGGACAATGCGTCCTTTCAGGCGATGAAACTTCGTATGGTACACCAATACCCCGCCGGCAACACATAGAACTACAAAAATAAATCCTAGCTCCATACGATCACATTTTTGTCCGCTCGTGCGCTTATTTTTATCTGTCCAACACGTGCGTAAAGGGAAGCCCCAGTCCACCCAAAGGCTCCTGTCTATAAAAAAATGCGGTGGATAAGACCACAATCAAGGTAAATACTTCATCGTGATAATACAATGGTCGGCCCATCTGTTGAACGGCGGTAATCCTGAACACCGCTCATCCAGTTTTGCGAGAAGCGCATATAATTGAGGATGGCGTTGTGCAATACTCAGCATTTGAGGGGGAGGCGAGAACGAAGCGAGTCCGCGGAGTTTGGCAAGCGAAAATCTTTTATCAAAACTGCCGATGATTTCTCCCGGAGAAAAATAATAGGAAAGGAACTTGATCCCTTCGATCGAAGCTGGGGTCCCGTTGCGCGAAAAGCGCCGAAACGCCAACCGGGAATTTCCTTTCAGGATGTGTATGAGTTCCCACGGGCAGACGCGCGGCATGACAACAAATGTGACGGTGGCGCCCGGTTTCAGCAGCGCCGGGAGTTTTGTCGTGACTGCGCGTAGGTCAGGAATGCAATTCAGTCCGCCAAAGTTCGAAAAAACGTGGTCGAAGCGTCGCTCGGGAAGCAAATGTAAGTCCGTAAATGAACAAAGCATCGTTTCGACGAACTTTTCCAGGTGATGATGTTTCACTTTTGTGTTCAGGACATCGAGCATTCCGGGGGCGTTGTCGATCGCAAAGACCGAGTGTCCCGCGCGCGCGAAATGCATGGCGTCTATTCCCGACCCGGCATTAAGCTCCAGAATGCTGTCGCCGCGAGAAAGAAAATCTTCTTCGTGACGGTAGACCTGACGCCGCATCCATTGGAGGATCGCGTTCTGTTCTTCATACGCATCGAACGCCGGCGCTTGGGCAGAGAACGCTCTGCTCACGCGCTCGCTGTTCGAAATATTGTCAACGTTCACGGAAGGCATGAGGGTTTTACCGGCGGGCAAGGTATGACAACACACAGCGGTCAAGCAACGCAGCCGGGGCAAAGTATCCGATCGACATCACCGTTTTTAACGTCCTGTTGTTGAAGGAGGTTTGGAACGTCATGAGGTCGCCGATCAAGCGAATGCCTTTCCAAAAGCGAAAAAACTTATGAGTGTAGCGATGGAGTTTTTTGTAATACGCGGCCGAATAAGTTCCGCGGAACATCAATGCGAGGTCGTCGGAATCCACCCAATTGCTTTTCTTTTGGAGGTCGGATCGGACGTTCTCATAGAATTTTGTTCCGGGAAGTGGATAGGAGATGGAGATGCCGAGATCATCGGGCATAAGTTGCCGGACCATCCGAAGCGTGGATTCAATATCGTTTTGGTCTTCGCCCGGATATCCAAATTGAAGAAAGAAAGCCGTTTTGATCCCGAATGTTTTTAACACCCTCCGCGCTTCGTAGATCTGAGAAATCGTCGTCCCTTTTTCCATCGCATCGAGGATCTTTTGTGACCCCGATTCCGCTCCGATCCATACTTCCGTGCATCCAGAGCGAGCTAATGCCTCGACGGTGCCGTTGGCAAGCAACAGGTCGGCACGCGATTGAATCTTGTATCTAATGGCAATACCCTCGTGTGTCAGGAGTGCGGAAAATTTTTCAATCCAGCCGGGCGTCAATCCGAAAATATCGTCGGCAAACCAGATGTGTTCGGGCATGATCGTGCGGCGAAGAAGCTTTATTTCTTCAACGACATTTTCGGGCGACCGTGAATTGTAGACCTGGCCATAGATCGGCTTCGCGCACCAGTTGCAGTGAAAAGGGCAACCGCGGGTCGTCACGATGTTGACCGAATAATAACCGTGGCGTTTTTTCCACAGTTGTTTGTACCGTTGATGGTCGATCAAATGCCACGCGGGCAACGGAATGGAGTCGAGATTTTTTGTCGGCGGACGGCGGGCCGTACGGGCGACAGCGCCGTCTTTCCGGTACGCAATGCCCGGGATGGAGTCTACATTGACCGATCGTTTCCCGAGAACTTGCAGGGCAATTTCGGCGAGCGTTTGCTCTCCTTCCCCCACAATCACCGCGTCCGCGGAATGTCGGAGATATTCTTCGGCATGGTCGGTGGCGTCTGAGCCATGAACGACAACGTAGGCCCCGTACTCTTTCGCTATCGCAGCCATCGCAAATGCAGCTTCTCGCATTCTGCTCAAACACATCTTATTGAGATAATTAAAGTCGTCGTCGTAAATGGCGACGAGCGCGGGCCTGTGCTCGCTGCAATACGACCGAATCTCCTCTTCGGAGGCTGCAAGCATTGAATCGAAAAGGGAGACGGTGAAATGAAGTTGTTCGAGCACGCTGGCCGCATACAGCGTCCCAAGCGGGGCATACGGCATCATCGCCCGCTCCTGCTTTGGGTCGAACTTCATGAAGTAAGAATGTGTGAGGAGGATATCGGTCATGCTACTTGGTCGACACCCAGTTGTGTCAGACGTTGTCGAAGGCCGCTAAGGATTCTTCTTTGATGGTCGTCATACCAAACGGTTGAGATATCCGGAGTGCAGAGAAAGAGCGAATTAAAGCGGTGCTCGTCAAGGTGAATGTTCCTTTTTTTCCAATACGTGCGGGCAAAGTCCATCAACTTTGCGTCGATTGTCGACAGAGGGAACATGTTCAGGAATTTTTCGAGCACGGATTGAATAAACGATGAAGAGGCCGATGCGAATCCACCGTGTGCGTGGTTCGACCGCCAATTAGGGAGAAACCGTTCAATCCACGAATTTGCGGATTGGAATTTCCTGTGCGCCGCTTCATTCCACAGCACTTGCGTTGTCGCGATCTCGATAGCGTTGAAAATATTCTGCTCGAAAAACATGAACCCATCTTCCGTCACAAAGAGATTACAGCAAAAATATTTTGTCGAACCGAAGAGGATTGTTCTGCGGATCGCCGTGAGTATCATCTTGGAGACCCAGAGCCGGTTTTTTGCGGTCACGATCATGAAATCGACATCGCTCGACGGACCAGCGACATTTTTCGAGAGTGAACCGGTCACGAACACCGCTCTGACAAACGGCACTTGGCGCAGAAAAAAGGAAATCCACAACACCTTTTTTTTCATGCGCGACGCCCGCTGTTCGTTATGGATCCGCGATGCGACGACCGCCGGGGATCTGTCGGCAAAAAAATAGAATGCCTTCTCTTTCCGTAAGAAGCCGGCCGTGGTTAAGTTTTCGAGGCTTTCTTCGAGTTGTTCAAGAGAAACTGAATTTCTCGGAAGGAACGCCTTTACTTGATCCGCTGAAAGAGGGTACGCAAAATTGTCAAAGTACGCCAGCGTTCTGACAATATCCTTCTGAAGCGTTGTTAATGGCTGCGTCATTCAGAAATTAGTTCAGGGATTAAAAGGAGTGGGCCGCCATGATTCATGGATCGATTTTCAGCGGCCGTTCAAAAGTAGTATAACGAAAATCCCTTAAAGATAATTCCGTTGGCGTTCATTCCGGGGCGCAGGAATATTTACCCGATTCCTGCTTGAAATTGTTAAGATTATTTGTTAAGTAACATCTCACAATTAAGGCGCTTCTCGAGCGGTTGGTTTGCACCCAGAGAATATTTTGTTTACCAAACCAAAGGTATTCTTATGAAATTTTCCGTTACTCATTTTATGCTTGTCCTTCTTTGCGCGCAGCTATCTTTTGCCGGAGAAGAAGCCCGTTTTTTGAGATACCCGGACATCTATAAAGACAAAATTGTCTTTGAATATCAGCGGGATCTATGGTTGGTATCGTCATCGGGGGGAGTTGCCCGGCGAATCACATCGGCGCCCGGAAACGAGTTCTCTCCAAAATTTTCCCCCGACGGCAAGTGGATCGCCTTCAGCGGAGATTACGACGGCGCGATCAATGTATATGTTATCCCGGCCGAGGGCGGAGCGCCCACACGGGTCACATATCAACCGGGGTTTGCCCAAGTTGTCTGCTGGACTCCCGATGGAAAACGGATCGTCTATCGCTCGTATTCGGAAAACTTCATAGGCCGCGACCCGAACCTTTATTTTGTCGACAAGAACGGGTCGGCGCCGGAACGGTTTCCCATCGACCGCGGCCGTTTGTGCAGCTTTTCTCCCGACGGAAAGCAGATGGTCTATCAACGGCGAGGAAGCGAGGACAATTACTGGAAGCGTTATAAAGGAGGACAGCACACCGACCTGTGGAAATACGATTTTACCACTGCGGCATTTACTCCTCTATCGAGCTATGTGGGGAAAAATGCGTACCCCATGTGGATCGGCGACGCGATGTATTTCGTGTGCGACAGCACGAATGGAATTTCGAACATCTACCGGGAAGACCTCCTGACAAAAAAGATCGACGTCGTAACATCGTACACCGACGTCGATGTGATGATGCCGTCGACCGACGGATCGACGATCGTTTTTACGCATGACGGGTATCTTCACCTCCTCAATGTTGCGACTGGGGAAGTGAAACAGATCTCCGTCGAATGTCCCTCCGACGATTGGACGACGCGGACGAAGGTGATCAACCCGAAAGATTTTATCCATAGCGCGCGGGCCGGCAACGACGGCAAGGACGTTGCGATCGAAGCTCGCGGAGATGTATTCATCGTTCCGGCCGACAAGGGCGAGGCAAAAAATGTCTCCAATTCTCCTGGCACGCGCGAATCGTATCCCGAATTGTCCCCGGACGGAAAAACAGTGGCCTTTTTTTCCGATAAGAGCGGAGAGTATGAATTGTACACACAAAGTGCAACGGGAGGACCATGGACGCAATTGACGACGACGCTCGACAGGACCGTATATCATCTTGAGTGGGCTCCGGACGGAAAAAAGATTCTCTTCGGCAACAAAGATTTTGCCATTTTCGTCCTGGACGTAGCGTCAAAGAAATTGACAAAGATCGACGAATCGAATCAATTGAAGAACGACGAATTCTACTGGGAGGTGAGCGATTACGGCTGGTCGCCCGACAGCAAATGGGTCTGTTACAGCCTTGTCCAGTATAACAGGAACAGCCAGATCTTTATCTACAATATCGAGGAGAACAAAAAGTACGCGGTCACCGACGATTTTTTTGACAACCTCAACCCCACATTCGACCGAAACGGCGATTATCTCTATTATCTTTCGAGCCGGAATTTTGACATTCTTATGGACTTTTACGAGGACGATCACGTCGTTCGCTCGCCGCAGACCGTCATGGCGGTGCAGTTGCGCGACGGGGAGAAGCCGCCATTTCTCGATTCGGATGACAACGACGTAAAGAAAAAAGCGCCGGAAGAGATGCGTATCGACGTGGCAGGACTGCAGAAAAGAACATATCCGCTCCCCGTCCCGGCAGGAAACTATTTCTATCTCAAAGCGGGGAAAGGAAAAGTTGCCTGGTGTGCCGTCGATAATTTCACCGAGGACGAATATGAGGAAATTTTCAAGCCGAAGGGCGAGACGAAATGGAAATTGACGATGTTCGATATGGGGTCGAAAAAGGACGCAGAACTCGCGGATAAAATCAGCGATTATGACGTTTCTCCGAACGGCGAACAATTGACGATCCGAAAAGATAAAGAGATTTTTGTGACGACCTTCGATAAGGCATTTGCCTCTAAGAATGCCGGGGAGAAGGTGAGTCTCAGCACCATGCTGTATACCGTTGACTATCGGCAGGAATGGAACCAGATTTTCAACGATTGCTGGCGGTGGTACCGGGATTTCTTCTACGACCCGAACATGCACGGCCGAGATTGGAAGGCGATCGGAGAGAAATACCGTTCATACATTCAAGGAATCAATTCGCGTGAAGAGTTGAACTGGATCATGCAGCAAATGGTGGGAGAGTTGTGCGTCTCGCACACGTATATTGGCGGCGGCGACAATAATGAGCCCGAACCGATATCATCCCCATTGTACACCGGCGAGCTTGGAGCGGATATCGTCGCAGACAAAGAGACAGGTCTCTATAAATTCCAAAAGATCTATGTCCCGACCGAATACAACGAGAATGCAGTCGCTCCTCTTGCGAGGCCGGATTACAATATCAAAGAGGGTGACTATCTGCTTGCCATCAACGGAACGGAACTAAAAGCTCCGGACGATTACAACAAATATTTGCAAGTCACCAGCGGCGAGAAAGTCAGTATCACCGTCAACGCCAAGCCCACTTTGCAGGGGGCAAAGGTGTATGAAGTTGAGCCGATCCATAACGATATCAGCCTTCGCTATTTTAGATGGCTTGCCGATAATATCAAAAAGGTCTCAGACGAGACGAACGGGAAAGTCGGCTACATGCATATCAACGCAATGGGCGCCGGCGGCATAGGCGAGTTCGACAAATTCTGGCGCGCGTTCCGGTACAAAGATGCACTTATCATTGATGTGCGCCGCAACAGCGGTGGATGGACGGAGTATTTCCTCATCGACAAACTCGAACGGCAGGTCACTGCACAGAGCGCGCTCCACGGGATGATCCCTCTTCGGTACCCGGGCAGCACATCGATCGGCAACTACGTCGTCGTTTCGAATGAAGACAACGGGTCCGACGGCGAAGCGTTTATCGAAAGCTTCAAGGCAAGAAAACTCGGGACGGTTGTCGGCGTGACTTCCTGGGGCGGGTTAGTCGGGATCCAGAATACGCAGCGGACCATCGACAACGGAACAGTGGAACAATCGAACACCGGATTTTACGGCGAAGGAGGGACGTGGCTGGTCGAAAACCATGGAGCGGATCCGGATATCACGGTCGAGAACGATCCGGCGAGCGTTATGGCAGGAAAAGACCCGCAACTGGAAGAAGCGATTCAGGTTGCGCTTAAAAAAGCAAAAGAACATCCTTATACATTCCCCCCAGTGCCTCCATTTCCAAAACCGTAAATGAAATTGAGTGAGCGGTCCACTTAGGTGGACCGTTCACTATCACTTCCCGGGAGGGCTTGAACTTCACCCGCGAAATCGGTATTTTTGCGAGCACATCGACTATTGAAAAACCGAGCAAGGCTCGAGATACAATGAAAACAATCCTTATCGTTGATGACGATCCCGACAATCGGAAATTGATCGAGATCATTCTCTCGAAACAAGGCTACAAGATCATCGAAGCAGAAGACGGATCGATTGCCCTTGACCTTGCCAAAGAAAAGATTCCCGACCTTATTATCACCGATGTCATGATGGAGAATCTCAACGGGTTTATGCTGTACGAGCTTTTGCGCGACGAGCCGGCGACGAAAAAGATCCCCGTTATTTTTGTGACGGGGGAAGCACAAGAGGCCGGTGCGTGGGATTCGGACCCGGCTGTCGAGTATCTCGAAAAGCCTGTGAACACGAACCAATTGTTAGAAGCTGTAAAACGAAGTCTGCAGTAATTCCCCTCTATCAAGCAACCTTCCTCATCTGTCTTAAATCAAACCGCAAAAGACCAGGGTCACGTTGCTCTCAATTTACGCCGCGTTGAGAATGCGAATAGCGGATTGCAATATGATATGCGCTGTCGGCATTGCATGCAATGGGAATGACAAGGGTCGACGAGTCGAGTGCATAATAAGACCCGCTTTTGCTCTTGTGAACGGATCGATTTTCTCGAAACGGATTTAATACCTTGCCATTTACACTGACCTTTGAGGGATGAGATGAGACGTGATGAAATTCGGCAAGGTAGACCCGATGTGCGACCTTTCCTTCGAAAGACCCTCGCGAGGGGCTAATTGTAAAATTAATCATTTCCACCCCAACTTCACGATTGCATGATTGGGAGAAAGTTGTAAGAGCGTAACTTCCTTTTTGGTATGCAGTCGTTTTCCCATCGTCTTCATAGAGAGTGTATGACGTTTCTTCCGATGAGTCTGGATAGCAGCGGAGCGTCAGCGTGTCTAACGGCCGTTCGTCGGAGTAGTTCATGACGGGCGCCATGGGGATGATGCTTCCGGCTTTTACGAAGATGGGCATTTTATCCAGCGGCGTCTCGACCGAATAGCTCTTCCCGCCCGTCAAAATTTCATCGGTCCAAAAGTCGAACCAGTTTCCTTTCGGAAGGAATACATTTTTTTCCGTTTGGCCGGCTTTCACGACCGGAGAAACAATGAATGCATCACCCCAATAATATTCAGAGCTTCTATCGAATAAGCTGTCATTAGAGGTGTCAGTCCAAAACAAGGGCCGAGCAAGCGGTATTCCCGTTTCATAATTTTCGTGCGCAAGCGTATAAATATACGGAAGTAATCGATACCGAAGCTCGATGAATTTTCTGCAAATGGTTTCTACGTCCAAACCGAATCCCCACGGCTCCGTCGGAAAGCCCCCCTCATTTTCACCGGCGCCATGAGCGCGAGTGATCGGACAGAACGTGCCGTATTGCATCCACCGAACATAAAGCTCGGGCGTCGTACGCATGCGGGCATAACCGCCGATATCCGAATTATGATATGCAATTCCCGACATGCCCATGTTGAGGAGCATCGGGGGCTGTACCGCCAGCCCGCCGAAATCTCTTCCGACATCTCCCGACCACACGATCACTCCGTAGCGCTGAATGCCCGCAAAACCCGAACGCGTGAGGTTGAACATACGGTCGCCGGGACGAAGACGAGCAAACCCTTCGAAGATCGTTTGTGCCCAGAGGAGGTTGAAAATATTGTGCACTTTTCCGGCGCCGCCAAGGAAATGATCCATGCTGTCGGGGTGTCGTTCAGGTTCGCCAAGGTCCGTCCATAGGCCCGCAACGTTCGAGCCAAGGAATGTAGGATGTTTCGACCACCACCATGTCCTTGCAGAAGGGTTCGTGATATCAAGAAGTGCGGCATCGCATCCCCCACAGGACCACCATCGCCCGAGAAGGAATGGGTTTCCGGATGAATCTTTTGCAAAATATCCCAACGAAGCGCCCTCGTGAAAATTGATCGATGGCTCGACGATGTACGGCTCGGTGATGAGGATTGTTTTGATTCCCTTCGCGAGGAGATCGGAAACCAGCTTTTCATGATTTGGCCACAACGTGTCGTTCCATCGAAGGTCGCCCATATTTTTAAACCATGCGAGGTCGAGAACGAGAGCGTCGCACGGAATTTTCTTCTCGCGCATCGTATCGACAACGGCGCGCGCCTCAGCTTCATCGCGATAGCGGTTCTTCGATTGGATAAATCCGAACGCCCATCTCGGCGGCAAGGGCTCTCTTCCGGTCAACCAGGTATACGCGAAAAGCTGAGCCGGAATAGTCGGAGCGATGATGAAATAGCACGACAATTCTCCCCCTTCGGCCGTATAGGAGAAGACGGAGCTGTCTGTCGCGCCAATGTCGAACCTGCCTTTGTATGTGTTGTCGATGTAGAGGGCATAGCCGTCCGTTGAGGCAACAAATGGAACGTTGAGGTTCATCGTCGGCAGGGGCGATCTATAGCCTCCCACTTGCGTGTTGTAACTATCGAACGCCTGGCCGCGTTTGTCGAGAGCCGTCCCACGTTCGCCGGTTCCGTAAAAATGATCCCCCGGATCGATCGTGAAACTTACTGTCCGCCTGTCGCCGAAGGCGGAAAAACTGCCTAGCCGTGGTTCGGAAAGAACTACCTTTCCCGCAGAATCGATGATTGAGAACCGTAAAGGGAATTTCTGGAAAACAATTGTGAGCGCAGAAGACGAGACGATAAGAGAAGGACCAAGGTCCGATACCGAATAAGGAATAGTCGCCGACGTGTCTCGGATAACGACAAAGGACGAATCAATTTTGGAATTCGGGAAAGGAAGAAAATCGGCGCGGAGAATATTCGGCTGGTAAAAAATCAGGCGGATCGATGACGAATCGGTTTTAACGATAAGCGCTTTCCCGGAAATCGAATAACTGCGGTACATCCCGAAACGAGTCTGTGCTCCGAGAGACCCGACTGTAAAAAAAAGCAAAACGAAGATATATTTTCTCATTGTATACGTTGGCCTTAATTTGAACAGTCTTCAATTTCCTCGATCAAGAGATCGGCGTTGACCGGCTCCTTGGCAGTAAATACGGACAACATTTTTTTCTCCTTGTCCCACACAACGCCTTCTCCGGCTGCTGCTGCCTCTCCGTTCGAATTATAGGACCTTAATTCCTTGCCGTTGAGCATCATGCAGATTGGATGCTCGAGTCCGTGAAATTCTACCCGATACGCCCGGGCGAGCGGGGCTCCTTCAAAGGTTCCGTGGGCGGGCGCAATGTCCAGAGCGAGGATTGAATTGATAAATGCAAACGACGTTGTCCGTGTTTCCCCTTTTGTGCGATACAGTTCGCTGATGCCATCATCTTCGGAGAGAGTATAGCTCCCGTTTGCCCCGACATAGACACGTACGACCATAGAATCCTTCCTTATCAATGCCGTGCCGAGTGCAGGGAATGCCATCGGAATGATCGAGCCAGATTTGACGAACAAAGGCATTCTGCCCTCGGGAGAAGAAAAAACACATTGCCGGTTTCCCGACCAGACCGAATCGGTCCAGAAGTCGTACCATGTTCCCTCCGGAAGCCACAGAGGAACCGAGTTCTCTTCGTAACAATCAGGTGCAACGAGTAACTCATCGCCCCACATATATTCGAGGTCGTATTTCCATGCAAGCGCCTCATGTTGATGTTCGAGAATCATGGCTCGTGCGACCGGCATGCCCGTCGAGGACGCTTCCTTTGCATACGTGTATGTGTACGGCATAAGCTCATATCGAAGGTCGGAATAAATTTTCGCCTCACGCTGTGCTTCAACACCCCTGTCCAACGGCCAGCGCGATTGTCCCATGCCATGGGGTTTCCAGAACGGCGAAAAACTTCCGAACGCCATCGACCATTTGCAGTACATCGAATCATCCGGCCCAGATTTTTTCTCCCAATCGTAAAAGCCTCCTGCATCGTGGCCCCAGAAAGGAAACCCCGAAAGTCCCGCCAGCTGCATACTTCTCACCTGACCCCTCATTTCGCCGTACGTCGGTTTGATATCTCCGCTCCAAAGGGTCGCATAGCGCTGCGCTCCGGCAGTCATTCCACGGACCCACACGAACGGTCTTTTTGCTGGAGCGATCTGTTTGTCCCAGCCGTCTGCAACTATCGTTTTCGCGATGAGGAAGAACCAGTAATTCTTCATTTCATTCCAGGTCATTCCGTTGCCGAGTACCATCGTTGCAGGCGCTTTGCCCAACTCATCAAACTCGTCGATCCAGAGTGCGTCGCCCGGGTATTCTAATTTCGGGCTGAGTGACTTTCGCCAAAGGAGCCGCCAAAACCAGTCGCGCACATCCTCGCGCGTGAAGTCGGGCGCGCTGTCCCCAAAATCGATGCTGTCGGAAACCGGGATGTTGTATGATGCCTTCCATCCCTCGCTTGCTTTAGCGATGCATCGGTTGAAATCGATCGTCACGACAAGGCCATTGGCTTTTATCCATCGTTCGTATTCTTGCGGGTCCGGAAATCGAGTCGAATCCCACTCGAAATACGATTCACATCGCTTGCCGCCTCCGGCTCTCCATCGGTTGTCGTTGATGAGATGATCGATAGGGTATCCCGCGGCGCGATGGTCGGTAACTTTTTGTTTCCACCATTCTTCATCAGAAGGTGCCGTGGAATTTTCATCGTTCGCTTTATCGGAAAGACCGAGACCGAATATGGCAAGAGGGGGAAGGCGGGGCCTTCCCGTAAGCTGCGTATACCTGTCGAGGATTTGTGAAAACTCGGGGCCTACAATGAAGAAGTAATCCATTCGCCCCTCGCCGTCGATAGCAAACTCATATCGGCCGTCCTTTCCGAAGTTAAAGGAGTTTGGGAAAGTGCTGTTGAGGAATACGCCGTACCCCTTGCTTGAAAGGAAGAATGGAACAATCAAGGGCGCTTGGTTGCCCTGCGACGATCCGTAGTTCCGCTCGAGAATTTGTCCCTGAAGGTCGAGATGTTCCGAGCGTCCGAAAAACCCATGCCCGAGCCCGGTAAAGTGCTCTTCGGTATTATAGACAAACGATTCCTGAATTGAGGTCCCATCCCATGAAACGCCGCCGCCCTCTTTCAAGAGAGAAACCTCATCGCCTCGCCGATAAAATGAGATGCGGAGAGGGTACTTATGTATCTCGAGAATAATTCCGCCGGATTCAACGGTGAAGTGCGTGCCGAGGTCGGAGAATTCCAAACGGCCGCCCCAATTGTGTGATTGAACCATTTCATAACGATCGTCGGGAAAGAAATTTTCTTGATAGCGTGCGTATTGGACGCGAACGATATTCTCTCCGTAAGGAGTAATGCGGATTTGCTGGCCGGCGGTAGTGAAAAAGTAGATGCTCCGTCCTTCAGACCGGCGGCTTGCATACCCTGTTAAGAATTCGGCCGCATACAGTCCGTTTTGAAGAAGCAGGGCGAGGAAAAGGATTGTTTTAAGAAAAGAATAACGCGGTCGAGACTCCATGTTTTCCATCTAGTTGGAGGTGCCGTGCGTCCATAATTTATTCGCGGAGAGTGCGGCGTAGTTCCGTATTTGTCCAAGCTTAGAATGGAAAAAAAAATGGATTTAATCAAGCTTATGCTCGATTAAATAAATCGGGAGGTTTTCTATGAAGCAGCTGAAACCGAGCGCATTAGCGGTAATGTTTCAACCACAGCCGAGGGACGTTCCGAATTCCGCTTATTGGTCCTCTTCTTTGAGCTCATGCTCCACAAATCGTTCCCGCTCGCGCTGGAGCAGGTGGAACTGTTCCAATTGCCTTGGGTTGAGGAGCGCTTCGATCTTTTTGTTAGTTTCTTTGAGGAAGGCCTCACGCCGTTCTTTTGCTCCTTCGGGGTCCCCATGGTAAGATTTTTTTTCTTTCATGATCCTGTTATGAGATTCGCGAATGAACTGAAGCAGTTGGTCGGTCTGGGCGCTGTCGAGATTGAGCTCGCGCTGAAGCCTCTCTGCATACTCATACGAGAATGCCATTGCAATTCCGAGCTGCCCCCGCGTGCTGTCGTTTGGCTCTTGTACGGTAAGCTCATGGTTCAATCGCTGCATTTGACCCGGCGTTAGAATGGCGGCGAGTTCACGTTTCATGGAATCGACGATACTCGCCATCTCGGCGTCATGGTGATCGAATAAGACGGCGATTCTATCGGCGGCTCGTTTTGCGATCTCATCGACCTTCGGCTTTTGAGAAGAATCGGGGTCGACCGTTTCGTCTACGCGCGACAAGAATATCTCCGTGCGCTCAGTGGCGTCCAGTTTTCGGTGCTGATCGTTCACAAGTACTCCCCTTCCCACTACGCCGACGACAATCCCGATGATCAGCGTTGCAAGGAGAATGAGCGTGATCTTCAATTGCGCATTCATTCGAAGGGCGCCTCCAGCGTTAAGACCTGTTGAAAAGTCGGATGATGAAAACCGAATACCGAATCGAAACCGAGGGCATCGGCGCGGCTGAGGTTATAGGCCCCGCACACTATGACCACTACGGCTGCAGCCGCCGCAATAAAGCGGAATACGGATAGATAGAATTCCTCTATAGATACACGCGGATGCCGGAGACGTTCCATCACGCGCTCGGCGAAAAACGGATTCAGCGATTCATGGCCGGTAGAACGAAGGGCCGATCGGAGATCCATGAATTCCGTGTGAGCTGCCCGAAGTTCGGGGGAGTTTCGGAGCGCCTCTTCGAGCGTTCGTCGATCCTTTTCTGGAAGAGGAACATCCAAAGACCGAAGGAGCAAATTGGTAAAAGATCGGTTCATTAAGATCCCTCCATATATGTATTTAAGATGGTGCGTAGTTTTTTTTGTGCGCGGAGCAGCCGCGATAGAACTGTCCCGACCGGCACGCCAAGAATACTGGCCGTCTCTTCAGTCGTGTACCCTTCGATAAGGCGCAGGGTTACCACAGCCCGAAATTTTGGGTCGAGCTTTTCCAGTGCGTACTGAACAATTTCTTTTTTATCGAAATGCTCGAAGTCGCCGGCAGCGCTTGGTTCTTCGACATCATCGCCCGGGTCGAGTGGTTTAAAGAGGATGCGCCTGCGCTTGCGGCGCCGCAACTCGTTCAACGAAAGGTTGATAGCAATTCGAGTAACGTAGGTTCCGACGGCGGCTTCTTCACGAAAGCGGTCAAGTGCGTTGTAAAATCGGATGAAGGTTTCCTGCGCAATATCGTCCGCTCCCTCGTTATTGCCGAGCATCCCCCTCACCGTCGCGGCGACCTTCGATTCGTAACGCCGCACTAATTCCCCAAAGGCCGCAACATCTCCGCTGCGAGAAAGCTGTAGAAGCTCCCCATCTGTTGACTGTTTCAGGTCCTGATTCAATGCCGCTTATTAGACAATCCCGAGAAACACTTTATTCCCCACATTTTTCTCCCTCGTCATGGACAACAAGGTAATAATTTGAGCAGTGGGAATAAAGCGGTCTCTTCAAGTGTCTAATGAAAAACGAAAAGAAGCAAAGGGGGAGATGGTGTTCCATTCAGTTGTTCACCGTCTATGCTGTTCTGCTAATCCATCACACCATAAAAAGGAGCGCCAACATCATCCTGAATTGATACGACCAAGAACTGAAGAGATCAGAATTCAGCGAGGATGTTGTGCACTTCATACCGGTTGTTTTCCATGATGTAGGCCCTGTTCGACCTTCTGTCGGGAAGGAAAATTCTAATTTTTAGTGTGGAATCACTATGTTTTGTATTGCGTTTTTGTTGAAAGGAATGCGGATCCGCTTTAAATGATGCGCACAATTTTACTCAACAATCGACGCCTAAACGTTCCGCTGCGAACAAGACTCGGTACTCTCGATGAATAGGAAAGAATTTTTATCGACACTTGGCCTTGGCGCCGCAGCGATGGCCTGCTCATATTGTCTCAATGGATGCAAGCCGCTCGACAATCCGATTACGGCTCCAACGAATGTCGACTTTACTCTGGACCTGACGAATAGCGCCAATGCCGCCCTCAACGCGAACGGCGGGTATTTGTACCATGGCGGAATCATTGTTGCAAAAACGGTGGACGGCGCATACGTTGCGTTAAGCCAGACATGCACGCATGCCGGAGGCACCGTGGAATACATTCCGGGAACCAACCGGTTCTATTGCCCGAATCATGGGTCGAATTTTGCAACGAACGGATCGGTGATAAATGGTCCCGCTCCGAGTCCCCTCGCCCAATATGCTACGGAATTGACGGGCACATCGCTAAGGGTTCATTCTTAATTCGTTCATCAAAGATTCTAGAACAAAAATCAAACACTTAAAAAGCTTCTTGAATAATACATGAAAACTTTTTCCACAGCTCTCGCTGCGATCATTGTTGGAGTGATAATATTCGCCGCGTACGTGAATGCGCAGGAGATCCCGTCGCAATTCGACCTCGCAACAAATCTTGCTCCGTTGCACGAAGAAAGCCCGGGACCCGATTCGTTGCATCCCGTACAGAGGAGTAGACTTTTACCCCCGAACATGAGCATCATGGAAAATGGATTATGGGGGGAGGATGGATTCCTTCGAAAGACAGGGATTGTGGGTCCCCTCACACCACAGGAGCGAAAAAATGAATTGAGCCTGCGTCGAACAATGCTGACAGCCCACCAGGTCGGCGGGTTTGTTACGCTTGGACTCATGTGGAGCGCGGCCTATTTCGGCCAGCAAATTATCGACGGGCATCCGGAGTTCCGGCGCAACCATCAATACGCAGTCACCGCCACGATCATTTCATACTCGGCGACGGGGATGCTTGCGATCCTATCGCCTCCTCCGCTCATTCGCCGCGACGAGATGAGCACAACGACGATCCATAAGACTCTCGCGTGGGTCCACGTTGCAGGAATGATTCTCACTCCCATTCTTGGCGGGATGGTCATGCATCGCCGGTCGACGAACGTCCAAATGGAACATTTTCATCAAATATCGGGTTATGCAACAACAGCGGTATTTACCGCATCGATGATTGTTGTAACATTCTAACAGGGAGATCAATGAACATAAAGGCCTTTTTATTCCCGATAGTTGTTTCTTTTGTAAGTATCACGGCGAACGCTCAAACCAAGCAAGCCGAGATCGTAAAAAACGATTCCTGGATGACCTACCGTTTGACGCACCCTCTCCATGAAATTGAAGCGACCAGCAAGGACGTCGTGTACCACATGGATATTGACGCAGCAAAAAAGGAGATCCATGCCGTCTGGGCAGATGTGGACGTGACGACATTTGACAGCGGCAACTCGAATCGCGACTCTCACGCAATGGAGGTCATCGACGCTATCGATTATCCCGAGGCAACTTTTGAAAGCTCGTCGGTGACGCCGGTTGGAGACAGCCTCCACATCGCCGGCAAGATGACGTTCCACGGCGTCACCAAGGATATTGTCCTGGCGGTGAAGCCCACGTGGATATCCGATTCGCTGAAAGTCGTGGGCAGTTTTGAGCTAAGTCTGACCGCATTTAAAATCGAGCGTCCCGCTTTGCTTCTGATTCCCGTTGAAGACGCTCTGCATTTCACATTTGCCGCCGTTTTCGTTCTTCACTAAAACTCCTTCCCGTAAACAATCGTTTAAGTGCTCGAGGATGGGCTGCACGCTGCCCACTTGAACTTCATTTTTCGAATGGGTATTATTGGGTCGTAATCGAACCCGGACACCGGACAAGGACATCAGGGCGAAGCCCTTCCTAAAAAATATTCAACCTTCGTTATGGCAAAAAAAAGACTCGCCGCATCGATCCTTGTCGTGGACGACGAAAGCTCATTCCGCGAAATGCTCACCGCTCTTTTGAAGCCGGAAGGGTACTGGGTCGAGTCTGCGGGGGATGGGGTGGAGGCGATCAATGTTTTGCAAAATTCCGTTTTCGATCTCGTCTTGCTCGATGTCAAGATGCCGCGCGTCGACGGCATCGAAGTGCTGCGTTTTATCCAGGAAAATTGCATCGCAACTCAGGTGATCGTGCTGACGGGAGTCGGCGATATCCGGCTCGCCGTCGAATGCATGAAGCTCGGCGCGTACCACTACCTCACCAAACCGTACACGGCCGACGAACTGAATGCGCTCATCGAGCGTGCGCTCGAGCGCCGGCAGTTGCTCATCGAAAACAAAGTCATGAAATCCGAGCTCTCGCGGCTCGCCTCTTCCTCGAACCTCATCGGGAATAGCCTTGCCTTTACTCGAGTCATTGAACTCGCAAGCAGAGTTGCTCCCACCGATTCTACCATCCTCATCGAAGGCCCAAGCGGCACCGGGAAAGAACTTTTCGCAAATTTCCTCTATAAAAACAGCACCCGTTCGGATAAACCATTCGTGGCGCTCAGTTGTGCCTCCATACCAGACACACTCATCGAGAGCGAGCTCTTCGGTCATGAAAAAGGAGCGTTCACCGACGCTCATGCGATGCATCAGGGACTGGTGGAGTTGGCTAACGGTGGGACGTTATTCCTCGACGAGATCGGAGAGATCAGCTCCGTCTTTCAACCGAAACTCCTTCGGTTCATACAAACGGGTGAATTCCGCAGAGTAGGAGGGAACAAAACTCAGAAATCGGATGTCCGCATTATTTCGGCAACCAACAGGCATCTTATTGACGAAGTGAAAGAAGGCCGGTTTCGAGAGGATTTGCTGTATCGTCTCAACGTCATCACGATCACTATTCCTTCTTTGCGTGAGCGCAAAGAGGACATTCCGGTCATCGCGAATGAAATTGTCTCCAAGAGCCTGAGAAACCGCACTCCCAAAAAACTCCATCCCGACGCTGTCGACGCCCTCATGCGTTACGATTGGCCGGGCAATGTGAGAGAACTGGAGAATGTTTTGGAACGCGCAGCTATTCTCTCTTCAGACGAATACATCCGGCTTAAAGACCTGGCCCTTCCACGGACGCCGTCGACGGAGCAAACTCCGACCGCCGGCCCGGAAAAAATTGGGAGCGCAATATCGCTTCGCGATCTCGAGAAGCATCATATCGAAGGCGTTCTTCTTCAGACAAAGTGGGATAAAAAGCTTGCGGCGAAAATTCTTGACATCAGCTTGAAGACCCTCTACACAAAAATCCAGCAATTCAACATCGTTAAGAAGTAACTCTCCGTTCGCCAACGCTCCGGCCGATTGGCAATTAAAAGTTCAAAGTGCAAAGGGTAAAAGGCAAAGTTACAGTGAAAAATTAAAAAGTAAAACGCGCAATCTGAAATAGTACATTTCTTTATCGTAGAGACATTTTGAATTTTACATTGTAACTTTGCCCTTTGCATTTTGAAATTTAAACTTGTCTTTTACCTCAATATTTATACGCCTCTCTGAAATGGAGGATGGGGAAGTCGATGGAAGTGCGGCGGGTATAATATCCTGTTTGCATAAAAGGATATGTAAGAGGGGCGCTGTTGCCGTCGAAGTAGGTCACCGCAACAACACCGCTGGAAGGAGCGAATGCCGACCAAATGACCGGAAATATTCTCGGGGTGGTCGAATCGACGTCGTATTTGAAATCGATGCGCTTGAAATCTGAAGACGTGAACGCCACGGTGTGGGCGGACGTGATTCCGGTGTCGAGCTCGACGTCGTATGTATACGATCGCGAATTCCCCATTTGAATGTTGAGCGCATAGCCGAAGGAGTAACGCGGACTCATATCCGAAAAGAACATTTTTTGATCGAGCGACTGCGTTTCGACATTGCCCCCTCCGAGAGTCACTTCGCTGATGCCGGAGGCGGTGTGCCGCAGTGCTTCGATATAACTGTATGTCATATTTGACCCGGCGGTGACAAACGCAGAATCATTCTCATCTGTCGGAGAGACGACGACCTCATGCGATGCCTGGCTCCTGTTGACCTTGAAATCGAGTGAGTCTTTCGTGTTGATATTTTCTTTTACGACGTACGCCGACCCCGTAAATGTGGTGACGATATCGTATGTGCCGGGAGGGACAAATGCCGAAAGAAACGTCCCGCTAGGATTATAATAGAATGCATTCTTTTTTCCATCATGGATAAGGACCTGGAACGGCGTTTCGTTGAAGGAGATCTGGAACACAGACCCCTTGAAGAACACATACGGGATCGTGAGTGTATCCGCATCGGATATCGCCAGAAGGTTGCCGCCGTATCCGAGCGGAAAAACGGCATTGTCAGGAAGTACTGTGTTATCCGCGGACAATTCAACGGCAACATTCTGCGAGCCGTTCGCGTCGATGCTGAACGTTGTCGGGGAGACGACAACGGTAATACCCGGAGCGGGGGAGGAGTTTTTGATGGAATACGTCTTCGGTGTGGATGAAAGGTTCGAGATAAGCACGGTGTCGCCCCTATTCCATTTGGCGATCGATGGGTTGTCGAACCCGAAACTGATCGTCGACGGTGAGACGGTCGCGGAGACTGTCGAGATCCTCGCCGTATCGAGTTTTCCCCTTCCTTCTGAAAAAATAGGAGCATGCAGATCTCGCGTCGAAGCTATAAGAGCGTCGCGGATTTGGTATGCGTTCCATTCAGGGTGGCGCTGTTTGAGGAGCGCAGCGGCGCCCGCAACAAACGGCGCCGCCATCGATGTGCCGGTCATGGCGATATAGCCGCCGTTCATTTTTGCTGAGAGAATCGATTCTCCGGGCGCGACAATATCAGGCTTGCATCCGTAGATCTTGTTCGAAGGTCCCCTGGAACTGAATGAAGCCACGGAATTTTCTGCGTTGGTAGCTCCGACGGTTAGCGCTTCGCGTGCAGCTCCGGGGGAATCGATCGTTCCGTAGTCCCCGTCATTGCCCGCAGCGACGACTACGACGACGCCGGCTTCAACAGCCTGGTCGACCGCTTGTGAAAGGATATCGTCCGGATCCCCGTCGGACGTGCCCAGACTGAGATTGATGATCTGCACACTGTCTTTCACGGCCTGCTCGATCGCTGCAATCACCGTCGACATGCTGCCGTTTCCGTTCGCATCCAGCACTTTGTAAGCGTACAACCGGGCATGGGGAGCCACTCCTTTAAACGAGGGCGCATTGCCCGCAATAATGCCGGCGACATGAGTCCCATGTCCGTTATCGTCACGCGGGTCGGGATTGTTTGTGACAAAATTGTATCCACCCGCGACGGTAAAGCCGGGGCCGAAACCACCGCCAAACGCTTCGTGCAGATAATCTATCCCCGTGTCGATCACCCCTATTTTGATTCCATTCCCGCCCGACGAATCAGAATCTTCATCGCTGGAAGGGCTGTCGATTGCCGAGGGGGTCGTGACTGCAAGAGCAGAAACTTTTTTATCTTCATAAACACGTTGCACGCCCGGCTCCTGTGCGATGGCGCCGATTTCTTTTTTCGATACAGTGATTGCCATGGCGTTGAGCACCTCGGTGAACCGACGCGAAACTACTGTCGTCGGATGCATAGCAGAAATATTGCTGATAAAAGAAGACTGTTGTTTTGATGCTGCGGTACTTTTGGATGAAGATAATCCTTTAACGGAGCTTTTTGGGGGCGAGGAAAATTGAATGATGACGTTCACTTTTTCATCTTCATGAACGCTTGTTGCCGAAAGAGGTTTGTTTCCCTGAACCACGTTTAAGATTGCAGTGTGTGGAGGGAATTTTTGAAGGCTGTCACTCGCACCGAAATTTTTTACGATAAGGTTTTGTGCAGTCGCAGAATTACTCCATGGCGCAAGACAGGCAACGATAGCGATGAGAATAAGTTTTTTCATATTTACCGGATGAGCGCCATTCTTTTGGTGTCGCTTGTCTTGGTTCCGTCGTCGGCAGTCGCTAAGAGGCGATAAAAATACGTGCCCGATGCAACCGAAACGCCTTTGTCCGATGTTCCGTTCCAATGCAAGTCGTAGGATCCGGATTCCCGTTCATCGTTCACTAAGGTCGTTACCTCTTTACCGGTGACGTCGTACAATACTACGGAAACTTTTGCTCTCTTTCTAACTGTAAAACGGATGGTCGTGGAGGGGTTGAAAGGGTTTGGAAAATTTTGCTCAAGAGAGAAATCGCGGGCGACGCCTGGATCGCTGCTCTTCACCGCTGAAACAGCGCTATTGACTTCGCCGATGACAAAAACCGAATCACGAATTTTCATCACAGGAGACGAGAATGAAAACATCTTATAGGCATTCACGATTTTATTACTGTCGACTGCGAAGAAAAGGCTTGAGGCAACTTTATCGCTCGGTTTCGCCGAAAGCAGGTCGAAGGTCTGGCTGTAAGAACCGGTGGTCCCAACGGAAAGGATGATCACCACTACCCAGACTGCGGTTATTAAGTTTCTCGATCGGTTCATTTTGCTCTCTCCTTGATTCATGGCTAGGAGAGTTGCAAAGTGCACTCCAAGAATGCCAGGAAGAACAAAATTCCCGTAATCGATTGTAGGTCATACGGTTATGAAGGTTTTAATGGTTGATCTTTGATGTCAAAAAAGTGCTTATTTTAAGCTAATTTCACCATAATTGAAAATAATACAATGCTGTTTCGTCTCGCTATTGCCTGTATAGAAAATCGCTGTTTTCCCTTTGTTCTTAGTGTATAAAAATTGTACAATCCTGAAAACCGAATCCGGACTTACTTAGCATCTGATGGATATTTCAATTTTGTAGAAGTTACAATCATTTGAATCCTTTGTTTGAATCGGTCCAACGGAAACCAATTTTCAGGTTTTATGTTTAGAGTATTCAGACTGTGCTGGCATACTTATTCGGCAAAAACTCTGTCCTGTCCTTCGCAAAGCCCACAGTCTGCTAGCCCTCATCACAAGGGCTAATCCTTCGTTTGTAACTTGAATGTCAATGATCACGTTATCAAAAACGAGCATATGACATAGAATACCTCATGTAAGGTATTGTGATAGAACCTTAAAAGAGGTAGACTTGATTGACTCAGACCGACCCCACCGAGGTCTGAGATTGCCGAAGTTTACGTTTAATATTTGTGAAAGCAATTTCATCAAAGCCGTTGCAGGTGTGGCTAAACACTGCAGTAACGGCTGGCGATGATTAAGCCGAAGAACGAATAAGCCAATACGGAGCTTAGTCCATCCGGAAAGCATTATTCGCGCCCTTCTTTAAGATTTCCGCAGCAAGCGTTAGATCGAGGAGATTAACATGAGAGACGAATCTAAAACAAAATTAGAATTGATCAGTGAACTCAAGTCTCTCCGGGATCAAAACAGAAAACTGAAAAATTTCGCGTTAAACAAAATTCCGGGACACACTGGAGTTCAGCAAACATTGCGGCAATTCGAAGAGCGATTCAGAAAGGTTTTTTGCTCGAGTCCTATTGCTTTGTGCATCACCGATCGTTCTAGCGGGAGGATTAAAGACACAAATCAGAAATTTCAAGAACTGTTTGGATATACCAGAGAAGAATTGATCGGACATACTTCCAGCGACCTCAATATGTACACATCCGAAGAAACGTTTTCCTTGGTGAGAAAGACGTTGGAAGAACACAAAGAAATCCAGGAATTAGAGGCTACCATCCGAACTAAATCGGGAGCGATGCGAGATGTCATTACCTCGGTTGTGGCTGTCGAGCATGACGGTGAGGAAGAGCTATTGTCGTTTGCACTGGATATAACCGAGCGGAACAAACTCGATGGAAAATTGCGCGTGCGCGAGCAGGATTTTGCAATGGCGCAACGAGTGGCGAAAATCGGGAACTGGAGGTACGACGTGTGCGCAGGAACGATCATGTGGTCGGATGAATTGTACCGCCTTTTCGGTTTCGATAAAGCTCATTTCTCCGGAAAGCATGAGGATTTTTTGAATCGTGTTTGTGAAGAAGACCGTCAGATCGTGATCGATGCGAATCTGAATGCACGCAGTCACGGGAAGGATTTTACGGTCGAATATAGGATTGTCCTTCCGTCGGGGGAAGTCAAAGTCATGCGCGAAGTTGGGCGCGTCGCAAAGGATGTGCAAGGAAGAGTGGTCAGTCTGTTCGGCACGTGTCAAGACGTCACCGAACATAGGGGCGCATTGGAGGAGTTGAAACAACAGAAGGAACTTCTGCAGAACATTTTTGACAACCTTCCGGCGATGCTCAGCGTTGCCGACAAGAGGGGGAAAATTTTGTTCGTCAATAAGGAATGGGAGCTAAAGCTCGGATGGACGCTCAAAGAATTGGAAGAACAACATCGCGACATTTTTGTCGAATGTTATCCCGACCCTGGCTATCGCCAATCAGTGTTGAACTTTGTCCGTGAATCCGACGGGGGATGGGAAGATTTCAAAATGTGCGTACGTGATGGGCGGATTATTGATACGACGTGGGCGAGGTTCGAACTTTCTGACGGAACGAGTCTTGGGATAGGCATTGATATCACTCAAAGAAAACGAACAGAGGAAGAATTGCTGTCTCGGGAGCAGGAAATGAAAGCCATTTTTGAAATACTTCCCGTCGGGATTTCAATTATGGACCGTGAGTATAAAGTTCTTGAAATGAATTCCGCTCTTGCGTCGATTATTGGGATGCCAAAAGGGAAAATATTTCAGGGAGAAGCCTCAAGCCGGAAGTTTATACGCGGCGATAGCTCGCCGAAACCAAATGAAGAGTTCCCGAGCACAGTAGCGATTAAAGAGCAACGGACGGTGCTTAATTCCGAGATCGGTATAGTAAAAGAAAACGGCCAGATCGTTTGGACGAATGTAAGCGCGGCGCCGCTTCAAGGCGAGCGGGTCGTCGTTGTCACTTCGGATATCACCGAGCGTATCCACACAGAAAAGGCCGTAATTGCGTCGGAAAAAAAGTATCGCGACCTCGTGGACACTGCTACGGTGGGCGTTTTTCAATCTGCCCCGGATGGTCAAATTATTTTTGCGAACGATGGCTTCCTGCGGATGATTGGATATGAAAGTCTTCATGAACTTAGTGCATTGAACTTTCAAAAACTTCACAGAAATGCAGGCGATCATAAACGATTTGTCGACGCTCTGTGTGCTGAAGGAAAGTCCGACGGGTTTGAAACTGAGCTGCTGATGAAAGACGGCTCGGTCAAGACAATTATCATGAGCGCGACCCTCGACGACAGACTTGTTTCGGGCGTATGCGTCGATATCACCGAGCGAAAAAAAGCAGAAGTTGCGCTCCATACGACACAGCGGAGTCTTCGACGGCTTTCACACCGGCTTCTGGAAATCCAGGAGAACGAACGCCGGCAGATTGCACGAGAACTCCACGATGAGATCGGACAAATTCTTACAGCGACGAAGATCGACTTGGAAGTCATTCGCCGAAACCCTCTACCCGTCGACTTGATCAACCGATTGAACGACGACGTCTTGATGCTCGATGCGTGCTTACGCGAAGTGAGAAATCTCTCCCTCGACCTCCGCCCGTCAATTCTCGACGACCTTGGCCTTCTCGCCGCGCTGAGATGGCAGTTGGAGCGGTTTCAAACCAAAGTCGGTTTTGAGGGAAGGCTTATAGCGGATGGCGTTTCGGAAAGATTTAACCCGGACCTCGAAACCATCTGTTTCCGGATCGCCCAAGAAGCGCTGACAAATATTGCCAAGCACAGCAGGGCCAGTCATGTAGAGATTGAAATGCAGCGCAACGGCATAAGCCTTGCCATGAGTATTCGCGACGACGGTATCGGGTTTGATATTGACCGAGCTATGACCGATGCGATCCAAAGCAAGTCATTCGGGATCCTTGGAATGCAGGAAAGAGTTTCCCTTTTTGGCGGAGTTCTGGAATTCAAATCGATTCGCGGAAAGGGAACGTCGGTAGAAGTGCGATTGCCCGTTGGGATGGCACAAAGCGACAGTCCAACAAAATGACCGAAGGAGGAATAATGCAAAAGCTTCGTGTACTTCTTGCGGACGACCATACCCTTGTACGCGCAGGTATGAGATCTCTTTTGAAAGATGTCGCGTGGGTTGAAGTTGTTGCGGAAGCGGGCACCGGACGCGAGGCAGTTGAGCTTGTCGAAAAATTACGGCCGCAAGCAGTGTTGATGGACATTGCCATGAGCGGGCTCAACGGTCTTGAAGCCGCGGAGCGGATCATTAAATCGCATCCCGATTGCAGGGTCATCATACTCAGCATGCATTCCTCAAAAGAATATGTCATGAAGGCGTTGCACATCGGCGTCATGGGATATTTGATCAAAGATGCTGCGACGTCCGAACTCGAAGTCGCATTGACAGCGATCGCCCGGGGCCAAAAATATCTTTCACCCGCAATTTCGACATACCTTGTAGAAGAGTACACGGCGCTTTCTCCCGACCACGAACAAAATATCGAAAGTTTGACTCCTCGTCAGCGCGAGATCCTTCAATTGATCGCGGAGGGGCGCACGACGAAAGAGATCGCCTCTATTCTCAACGTGAGTCCCAAAACGGCTGAAACTCACAGAACCCAGCTCATGGAGCGTCTTAATATTCACGATATCGCCGGCCTCGTTCGATATGCTTTACGGGCCGGCGTCGTATCTCCGGAAGGTTGATCATTCCGGACAAAGTAGTGCCCTGACAAAAAAGGGCTAGATTGTGTTTTTTCAGGGGGGCCTTCAGGTTTTTTCCCCTCCGTATTCAGGTCTTTCCCCGATTGACGCACTAGGTTGATAGCTCTACATTTGCACCAACGCAAAGAACCAATTTTGTGCTTTACAAACGCGGAAACGACCATGGTCCGTTTTCTTTTAGTTGACGATAACGAAAGCTTTCTCGACTCGATCGAACGATACTTGGTGTCGCTGGGCAACAGCAATCTTGTATGTATCGGCAAAGCCACCTCCGGCGAGGAAGCTGTGAGGATGTCTGCAGAATTAAAGCCGGACCTTGTCTTGATGGATTTCGCCATGCCCGGCATGAGCGGACTGGTTGCGATGAAGTTGATCAAGCAGGAGACCCATTCGTCAAAGGTCGTCATCCTTACGATCCATGAAAGCAACGAGTACCGAAAGGCCGCACGAGTGGCAGGAGCGGACGACTTTGTGACCAAGTCGGAGATTACGAGTAAAATACCACGGCTCATCGAATCATTGTTCCATGAAACTGTTGCGTCGCTCCACATTTCAGCCCGATAGAAGAATTGTCGTAGCAAAACATCCTCATACAACATATTCTTAATCGCATGAACGAAAGCCGCATATGCTTCAGCGAGAAGGAACAGCCCAGACTCGCAGCAAGACGAACTTCGCTTCACCGCAACATTCTCCATCGACGATTTGAGACGCTGGTGTTCTGTATGATTTTTTTTATTGCGTTCGGCGCTGAAATGAGAAGCGCAACGATGGGCGCCGACACGCTCTCGACCTCCGAGCTGAAAAAAATCAGCCTCGAAGACCTGATGAATATTGAGGTCACTTCAGTTTCAAAAAGCCCGGAGAAACTCTCCGAAACGCCCTCGGCAATTCAGGTCATCACTGCCGACGAGATCAGACGATCGGGAGCTTCGAGTATTCCGGAAGCTTTACGGCTCGCGACTAATTTGGATGTGGCTCAAAAGAATTCGCACGACTGGGCTATCAGCGCGCGCGGATTCAACACGGATTTGTCCAATAAACTTCTTGTCATGATCGACGGGCGAACCGTATACTCGCCTCTTTACTCCGGAGTTTTTTGGGACGCGCAGGATTATGAATTGCAAGATATCGACCGCATCGAAGTCATCAGCGGTCCGGGCGGGACACTCTGGGGCGCGAATGCAGTCAACGGGGTGATCAATATCATCACAAAAAGCGCAAAAGAAACGCAAGGCTGGTTTGTATCGGCGGGGGGCGGCAGCGAGTTACAAGATTTTGCCGATGTGCGGTATGGCGGGATACTGGCCCCCAACGTCTTCTTCCGCGCCTACGGTAAATATTTTAACCGCGGTGACGAAGTGGCGGCGAACGGAGACGACACGTCGGATTCCTGGAAAAAAGGCCAAGGCGGTTTTCGGATCGATGCCGCGTCGTCGCCAAACAATAATATCACGCTTCAGGGAGATTACTATAGCGGCACGGAAAACCAGGAGACGGGCGGCAACGGCAAAGTGAGCGGGGGCAATGTTCTGAGCCGATGGACGCATACTATTTCGAGCGAGTCGGACATCAAGGTACAATTGTATTACGATCACACATATCTGTTATCCCCGAAGCCCGCTGCGAAACCTCTTCCTGCTGGGAACTTAACCGACGGGCTCGATACGTACGATGTCGATTTCCAGCACAGATTCCCTCTCGGCGGGATCAATCGGATAATCTGGGGTTTTGGGTACCGTCGTACGCACGATGTCGTTGGAAATTCGCCGACGGTCGTGTTTACGCCCTCCGTCCTGAATCAGAATCTCTACAATGGATTTTTGCAGGATGAACTTACTCTCCAGGAAGACCTATTCTTTACTTTGGGGAGTAAAATCGAGCACAACGATTACACAGGGTATGAGTACGAGCCCAACGCGCGCCTTCAATGGAATTTTCTGGATCAGCACACGCTGTGGACCGCGGTCTCCCGTGCGGTTCGAACGCCGTCGCGCATCGACCATGATTTTTCTTCGCCGACGGGACTTCCAGCGCCCTACAGTTATTTGTATGACGCGGGAACGAATTTCATTTCTGAGACGGTTATTGCCTATGAGGCGGGTTACCGATTCCAGATCGGCTCCGAAGCTTCCGTTTCGCTTTCGGCATTCTATAATGATTACAAGAACGTCCGAAGCTTAACTCCTACACCGACCACGCCGATTTTACCGATTCCATTAATATTCAACAATAACCTTGAAGGCTTTACAAAAGGGTTTGAACTCAACGCCAATGTGCAAGCGCTGGATTGGTGGTTATTACGCGGGGGTTACGATCTTCTCATAGAACGTATCCATGTCAAATCCGGCAGCTCGGATTTTACCAACGGGCTCAACGAAACGGCCGATCCCCAACAGCAATTCTCGATTCATTCTTCGATGGACCTGTTGCATAATATAGAACTCGACCTTATTCCACGTTGGGTCGATGAATTGCATGTGAACAATGGCCCGACTCCAGGCATCGTGGCAAGCTATTTCGAGTTAAACCTCCAGCTGGGGTGGCGTCCGGGTAAACGGTTTGAAATTTCGCTTGTCGGAGAGAATCTTTTGCATCCGCGCCATCCCGAATACGGGTATCCGGGTTTGGGGCGCGAAGAGATCGTGCGGAGCGGATATGGACAAATATCGTATTCCTTGTAATTACGTATAGTGAGCACTACGAGCGCGAACGCAATGCTTAGACGGTTGACAATGATGAGAGGGTCATTCGCAAAGCGATGCACGATCGTCATTATTGCATCGATATGTATTTTTCGTTCAAGTATTGCGCACGCACAGACATCGAAGGAAGTTGAGTACCGTTTTAAAGCCGTGTATATCCTGAATTTTCTCCAATTTGTCGAATGGCCTGATTCGGCTTTTCCGAATCAGGATGCCCCGATTGTCCTGGCAGTCCTTGGAGAAGATCCTTTTGGAAAAGTTCTTGACGAGACGGTGCAATCGGAAAAGATCGGCGCGCGTTCGATCGTCGTCAAACGCTTCCACTCTCTCGGCGAATTCAGTCCATGCCAGGTGCTCTTTGTGAGTTCTTCCGAAAAAGAATCGTTCCATTCGGTCCTGCGCCGCATCGGGGATTCATCGACCCTCACGGTGAGCGACATGGACGATTTTGGCGGTCAGGGAGGGGGGATCGGCTTTTTTATGGACAACAACAAATTGCGATTTGAGATCAACATGCAGGCCCTGAAAGTTGCTGACCTTAAAGCCAGTTCGAAGCTTCTTCGGCTTGCGCGAGTCATCAACCCGATCTGATGCGATGAAAATTTTCGACAAGACGCCGATCCGGACGAAATTGAAGTTGGTCATTCTTTCGACCGTGCTTCTTACGATTATTCTCGTCTTCAGCGGATTCTTTACTTACGAACGCATCACGTACAGAAAAAGTCAGGTCAACGATATCATCACGAAGGCCGACATCATCGCCGAGAACAGCAACGCAGCGCTTGCATTTCACGACTCAGTCGACGCGGCGCACGTTCTCAATTCTCTTGCCTCTCAACGACGAATCATTGCCGGCGCGATCTACGATAACAACGGAAAGCTTTTCGCTTCATACGTCAGAAAGGGCGAAAACGTTGTGTTTCCCCCTCGTCCCCTTTCAAGCGTATCCCGGTATGAAGATAATGATCTGATCCTCTTCAAGCCGATCGATTTGAACGGCGCGCCCATCGGCTCCATTTATCTTAGCATGGACCTCGTCGGACAGAAGGAGCGGTTCTGGTCGTATATCGAGATTGCCTTTCTTGTGCTCATCGGCACTCTCGCCGTGACGTACGTTGTTGCCACCATACTCGCGCGTAACATTGCCGCCCCCATTTTGAGACTGGCAGCCACGACAAAGCACGTGGCAGAATCAAAGGATTTTTCGTTACGCGCGCCCCGGATGACCAACGACGAAACGGGTCTGTTGGCAGATTCATTCAATGAGATGCTGGCCCAAATTCAGGAACGAGATTCAAACCTTCGCAGAACGAATGAAACGCTCCAGGCCGCGGAGAAGCGCTACCGATCGACGCTCGACAATATGATGGAAGGATGTCAGATCATCAGCTTCGACTGGCGGTATCTTTATGTCAATAACGCCTTTGTAAAACACGCTAAATATTCCAGAGAGCAATTGCTCAGCCACACGGTGCAGGAATTATATCCCGGCATCGAGCGCACCGAGGTGTACAAAGTGTATCAGCGATGTTTCGACGAGCGCGTGGCGATCCAACTGGAAAACGAATTCACGTTTCCCGACAACACCGTCGGCTGGTTCGACCTCAGCTTTCAGCCCGTGCCCGAAGGGATCTTCATCCTCTCCATCGATATCACGGAACGTAAAAAAACCGAGGAAGACGTTCGGAAGCTTAATGCAGAGCTTGAAAACCGTGTGGCCGAGCGCACCGCGCAGTTAGAATCGGCGAACCGTGAACTTGAGGCCTTTTCGTACTCCGTTTCGCACGACCTTCGCGCTCCGTTGCGCCACGTCGATGGGTTTGCCGATATGTTGACCAGGCACGCAGCCGCCATCCTCGACGAAAAGGGACAGCGGTTTCTTCGCACAATTTCCGATTCTGCAAAACAAATGGGCGTGCTGATCGACGAGCTGCTGGTCTTTTCGCGCATGGGGCGGACCGAAATGCGTTCGACGAAAGTCGATCCGGTGAAAATCGTCAATGAAATGATCGGTTTCCTCAAAGAAGAAGCCCGGGGAAAAGAGATTTCATGGCGTGTACAGCCCCTGCCTCAAGTGGAGGCCGATGAGTCGATGCTTCGGCTTGTCTTTCAAAACCTGCTGGGGAATGCGGTAAAATACAGCCGGCCAAAGCAGAAACCTGAAGTTGAAGTTGGGTCCGTCGATAATGGGAACGAGGTCGAGTTTTTTGTGAAGGATAACGGAGTAGGTTTCGATATGAACTATGCCGATAAACTTTTCGGAGTGTTCCAACGGCTTCATCGTCTTGACGAGTTTGAAGGAACGGGGATCGGCCTCGCGAACGTTCGCCGCATCATCCAGCGGCATGGAGGCCGAACATGGGCAGAAGGGAAAGTCAATGAAGGCGCGACATTTTATTTTTCTCTTCCACATCAGACGGCACACACTGTATAAATCTATGGAGACCACATGAGCGAATTGAAACGGATTCTACTCGTTGAAGATAACCCGAAAGACGTCGAACTCACACTTGCTGCCCTTGAAGAACACAAACTCGCCAACGAGGTCGTTGTTGCACGCGATGGAGCAGAAGGACTAGAGTATTTACGCCGAGAGGGGAACTTCAAGCTTAGAGGCCAGGGAAACCCTGCCGTGATCCTTCTTGACCTCAAGATGCCGAAAGTCGACGGCCTCGAAGTGCTTCGCCAAGTGAAATCCGACCCTGAACTGAAAACGATTCCGGTGGTCATGCTGACATCGTCGCGGGAGGAGAAGGACCTTGTTATGAGCTACAAACTTGGGGTGAATGCCTATGTTGTGAAGCCGGTAAATTTCCAGGAATTCGTCGATGCGGTCAAAGAGTTGGGGGTCTTTTGGGCGCTCATCAACGAAGCGCCACAAGGCAGTGTTAAGAAAATGAATTGAGCGAGTCGAGAGGTCCCAATGGCCACGATGTTGAATATTTTACATCTCGAAGACAATCCGACCGACGCCGAATTTCTGCGCGCCAAATTGGACGAAGCCGCAATTCCTTGTGTCATTCAGGTCGTGCAGACCCGTGATGAATTTACCAACGCGATCGATCAGATGCCGTACGACCTCATCATTTCCGATTTCTCGCTGCCATCCTTTGACGGAAAATCTGCTTTGGAAATTGCGCGGGTAAAGTGCCCGGAGACCCCGTTTGTCTTCGTATCGGGTACGATCGGCGAGGACGCAGCCATCGAAGGCATGGTTCGCGGAGCAACGGATTACGTCCTGAAGAGCAAGAACGCACGCCTGATCCCTGCAATTAAGCGTGCCCTTGAAGACGCCCAGGCGCGCAAGCTTCAAAAAAAGGCGAACGAAGACCTTAAGCAAGAGAGAATTCTCCTACGCACCGTCATTGATAATTTGCCCGATGCGATCTATGTCAAAGACTTGCAAGGCCGCAAAACGCTCGCAAACCTGGCGGATTTGCGCAACATGGGGTTGCAGTCCGAGGATGAAGCGTTGGGAAAGGACGACTTTGCCTTCTTCCCAAAAGCATTGGCGGAGGGGTTTCACGCGGACGACATGAGCGTCATACGCACAGGGACTCCGATCGTCGATAAAGAAGAATATTTTATTGACGGGGATGGGCAAAAGCACTGGCTTCTCACTACGAAACTGCCTCTCAGAAATCAGAAGGGAGAGATCACGGGCCTTGTCGGAATCGGCAGGGACGTTACGGAACAGAAAAAAGCACGGGAGTCGCTCAAAGAATCGAAAGAAAAATATCAGAATCTTTTTGAAAGCAATCTTGCCGCAACCGTCGCCTCGATGCCAGATGGCGCCATTTTGGAATGTAATCCAGCTTTCGTGCGGCTGTTTGGATTCGCTTCCGTCGAGGAAGCCAAGTCGATGAATATGACTCGTTTGTATAAGCACTCGGAGGACAGGGACAAGTTGATCCGAAAAATACGATCGCGGTGGCAAGTGGAAAACCAAGGTATCTCGATGGTGAACAAAACCGGTGCCCCGGTGGATGTTATTGCGAACGTTGTAGGGAAGTTTGATGACAAGCATAACCTCCTCTGGATCAACTCATACATGCTCGACGATACCAAACGGAAATCGTTGGAGCATCAGTTGATCCAGGCACAAAAGCTTGAAAGCCTCGGGACGCTCGCCGGCGGGATCGCCCACGATTTCAACAATATCCTCGGCATCATCATCGGACATAGCACGATTATCGAGCGCGGCCGTATCGATAAGGAAAAGGTCTCTCAGAGCATCAGCACGATCACCAAAGCCGCGCAGCGCGGTGCGGGTCTCGTCCGCCAACTCCTGACATTCGCGCGCAAGAGCGACGTTCTCTTTAGTCGAGTTTCCTTGAACGATTCAGTCAAAGAACTTACTTCGCTCCTGAGTCAAACTCTCCCCAAGACTATTACCGTTTCAACTGAGCTCGCACAAGACCTCCCCTTGATCTATGCGGATGCAACGCAAATACATCAAGTCCTCCTCAATCTCAGCATCAACGCCCGCGACGCTATGCCCAACGGAGGAGTCATAACGATAAAAACGAAGCAGGCAAAAGGCACGAACGTTATTGCGAAATTTCCAAAAGCAAAGAACATCAATCACGTTCTCGTCGAAGTGAGCGATACGGGAACGGGAATGGATGAGGAAACTCGCCGCCGCATTTTCGAGCCGTTTTTTACGACGAAAGAGCTGGGAAAAGGAACTGGCCTAGGGCTCTCGGTCGTATTTGGCATCATGGAGCTCCATTATGGATTCATCGATCTGACAACCGCTCCGGGTAAGGGGACGATGTTTTCTTTATACTTTCCCGATACCCCGGAGGTAGTAGAAGGCGGCGAATTAAAAAAAGACCTCTCAGGCGAAGGCCCCGGAGGAACGGAGACAATTCTCCTTGTCGAAGATGAAGATGTGCTCAAGGAATTGGCGTTGGCATCGATGGAAGGGAAAGGATATCACGTGCTTACCGCTTCCGATGGGGAACAAGCGGTTGAAATATATCGCTCGCATAAAAAAGAAATAGACCTCGTTGTGTGCGACTTAGGCTTACCGAAGATAGACGGGCATGAAGTGTTAAAGCAATTGCTGAAGATCAATCCGTCGGTCAAATTTATCCTCACAAGCGGTTACGTTGAACCCGACCAAAAGAAAACAATATTTGAGACCGGCGCGAAAGATTTTATTCAGAAGCCGTTTGTGCCGAACGAAATGCTTAATACGATACGAAATGTCCTTGGTGAGCCAAGAACATAATTCTATCACAAGCATCGCTTTCCTTTAGTACCGCATTGTTGTCTCCTTTCCCGCGCGTTGAGCCTCAAGGATTTTAACCATACTGCCTGTTAGGGGGATGCAAAAGCCTCAATCGCAAATTTTCATAGTATTCAAAAAATTACTTGACTTCTCTTCCAAAACAGCTTATTTTTGCCGTTAGATTAAGGGAATTGGGTATCCTCTAATCGAAGCAATCAAGGAGAGAACCAAAAACGGAGGGATTGGTTACTATGGTTGCAGCACATCCGTCCAACCGATTTCCTTATCCCCTTTTTTAGACCATAAGCACGCAAAAACGCAGTTTTGCAGTGAGAGATATATTTTTTCTCACCGGCAATCCGCGATGGCCACAACAAAACATTTTTTTGGTCACACAATATATTTCAGAGGAGGGCTCAATGAAAAGCGTACGTTCTTTATCTAAACCGCATCTCGGCTGGGTGCCGGATGTGCCCGACCATCGGGATCATGTGTATGCTGCGCCCGTTGAATGGCTGGCAAAACTGCCCGCGAAGGTAGACCTACGGGGAAAATGTCCGCCGGTGTACGATCAAGGGCAGCTCGGGAGTTGCACGGCAAATGCCATTGCGGCCGCGATCGAGTTCGACCAGATGAAACAGAAAATAAAGTACTTTATGCCGTCGCGGTTGTTCATCTATTACAACGAGCGGGCGATGGAGGGAACAGTAGACTCGGACAGCGGTGCGCAAATCCGCGACGGGATCAAGAGCGTTGGAAAGCAAGGAGATTGCCCGGAATCTCTTTGGCCGTACGACATTACAAACTTTCAAGACAAGCCTCCAGCATCATGTTACAGTTATGCAAAAATGCATCAAGCGGTGTTGTATCAACGCGTATCCAGAACTGCTAATCAAATGAAGGGATGTCTTGCTTCGGGCTATCCGTTCGTGTTCGGTTTTTCGGTCTACGAAAGTTTTATGAGCGCTTCCGTTGCAAAGACCGGGCATGCCGCGATGCCGAAGCCGAATGAACAAATGGAGGGAGGACATGCCGTTGTTGCAGTCGGCTACGACGATGCCAAGCAATGGTTCATCGTGCGCAATTCGTGGGGAACGGGATGGGGTATGAAAGACTACTTCACGCTTCCGTATTCTTATCTTCTCGAGGCAAATCTCTCGGACGATTTTTGGACAATACGGGCGGTAAAGTGAGGGGATGACATTTTTAAAAGAGTAGAAAATAAGATCAGTCCGAGTTGTCAAGAGATAACTGTTTCGGACAAAAAAATATCTGCACTGACCGAAAGCGCTTCCGTAAATTAAAGCTATTAGGTGTAATGAGCGATGCCATGGCTTCAAACCATGGCATCAATCATTTTAGCGATCGTTAAAGAAAATGGAACCAGCTGTTTCGTTTATTCTGCGTTCATCCTGACCTTGACAAGGGGCACATCAATTTGTTCCCTTTGAATGAACGATGAGATGTTTTTGAGAAAACTTCCAGTTGAACCACGACTCAATCCTGCTTTTTTATCCCTTCAATCCCGTATTTCTACGACAGTTCCATTGCCACGCGTCGTGTTGTCTTGACAATAGCAACCGGAAAGAGTACTTTTGACGGACATTTGTAGGCGTAAACCATTGTGAATGAACAAAATGGCAAGATTCTTGCCCCAATTTGTCGATCCCGCCGCTGTTGAATCGCCTTAATATCCAGTGCAGAGCCACACACCATAACTCTCTCTTTTGGATAATTGAGATAGAGTAGATCTTTTCTGACGAAATCGTCGCTGTTGAAGAATTGTTCAGCGCATGCTCATAATCGTTTTCAAGGAATGAATACCGAATGGCTGAAAAACCTCAACCCACTCAATCCATCGATGCGCTTCAAGATGAAGTGCGCAGGCTTCGCCGTGCGGTTGAAGAACTTTCCATTCTCAACGACATCGCGCGGGCCATCAGCGCTTCGTTGAACGCCGAAGAGATCATGCAGACGCTGATCCGGAAATCTCTCAGGGCAGTCAACGCGGAACAAGGTGTCATCACACTGGTGGAAGAAGAGCAGAAGTCGATGAAGACGCTGATCCGCACGATGGTGTCTTCAGCGGGCGCGCCGGCATTTCACATGCACCAGGCGTTGATCGGTTGGATGCACCTGAATAAAAAACCGCTGAGCGTGGACGATCCGGCAAACGACGTACGTTTCCGAGGTGTACACTGGGACGACAATATCAGAACGCTTTTGTGCGTGCCCTTGATCGTCAAATCCGAGCTGCGCGGCGTCCTCACCGTTTATAATAAGAAGGAAGGACAATCGTTCAACACGGACGACCAGCGTCTTCTCGCAATCATCTCGGCGCAATCCGCGCAGGTCGTCGAGAACGCCCGATTGATCGAAGAGGAGAAACTGTATATCAAGATGCAGCAGGAGGTCGGCCTCGCGGCAAAAATCCAGCGAGACCTTTTGCCCCGGAGCAACCCGGGCCTTGAAGGGTACGACATCTTTGCGCGCACGATCGCCGCTCAGTCTATCGGCGGCGACTATTTCGATTTCATTCCGAAAAGCGACGGACGCATGGCGTTATGCCTCGGAGATGTTTCGGGCAAAGGGCTGCCGGCATCGCTCCTCATGGCAAACCTTCAAGCGACGCTTCGAGGGCAGACGCTGGTGTCTCAAGCGCCCTCCGAATGTCTTTTGCGCTCGAATAAATTGCTGTACGAAAGCACAAGCCCCGAAAAGTTTGCAACGCTTTTCTACGGCATCATCGACGTCGAACATCACAACATACACTATTCCAACGCCGGTCACGACTGGCCTTTTTTGATCGGCAGCGATGGGACGATCCAGCGGCTGAAAACTGGCGGACTGATGATCGGATTACTCCCTCAGGCAGAATATGAAGATGAACGGATCGATATGCGCGCCGGGGACATTCTGGTCGTCCAATCCGACGGCGTGAGCGAAGCGATGAACAGCAATCAAGAGCAGTTTGGGGATGAACGCCTTCAAACTCTCTTGCTCGAACAACGGAACCGTTCGGCCGAGGACATCATCGACGCGGTGGTCAAAGAAGTGAGAAAACATGCCGGCGCTCATCCCCAATCCGACGACATCACGATGATGGTCATTAAGCGAGTGCAATAAAAACAGTATCGTCGTCCCCACCACAATTGCAGATGAGGAAGCGATGTTTCTAAGGCTTGTCACTCACATCATACGCGCCGAGGAATCGGAGAAGAATGCCGAGGCCTATGCGCAGTCGGTGCTCTCTGCTCTTCGCTCCACAAAGGGATGCGCATTTGCCTCGCTGCTCCAAAATACCGACAAACCGCAGGAATGTATTTCCCTCACAATCTGGAAATCCCGCAAAGATTCGGAAGACTATGAAAAGAGCGGCTTGTATACTAAATTGGTCGATTCGCTCCGGCCATATTTTGCCGATTCAAACGAATGGAAACTGGAGTTGACGGAAGACCTGTCTCTCGAATACACTCCGATCCAAATAGAGCCGACAATCGAACGATTTGACGGATCCGTCGCCGGCTCGGAGAACATCAGCAAGCTCAAAGCGAAACCGTTTGCCGTTCAGATCCTTGAGCTCACTGTCCAGGAAGATCAAGTCAATACATTCGAAGCTCTTTTCGCGTCTGAGATCCATCCAAAATATAAAGCTCATAAAGGGTTCATCGACCTGATCCTTCTCCGTCAACAGCACAAGTTCCACGTCATTTCATTCTGGGACGAGACCGTTGAACTTCAGTCGCCCGGTATCCATTCGATCGGCGAGCTGTTGGAATCGATCTATAAAATTTTACCGGCTTCGGTCCGCTGGCGGGTTTCTCACGCGAGCGCGACGACAACATCGGCGACAAGCGAGGATCTGACGACAAAAGTGTACCGCTGTCTTACGGCAGAATGGTTCACTCATTGAAACGATTTCTCCTATCTTCTCTTGTTTAACATCGAGGGTTCGGTAGAGTGCGGTGGCAGTTATCAGTTTGAAAGGAGCGACTTGTGATCGGTAAAACAATTCTTCAGTATGAAATTCTCGAGCAACTGGGCGAAGTTCCAAAATCACCCACGAGCCCTACTCAGCGAGTGGCAGTGATTTTGAGAATCCCGCCGTTATTCGGCGGGAGGGGAAAGGAAATTATGCGATGATTGGTAAAACGATTCTTCAGTATGAAATTCTCGAGCAACTGGGCGAAGTTCCAAAATCACCCAC